>VTLG01014609.1_pt1 | contig 36914 bp, 56 predicted proteins | sample 4694571 | NCBI WGS metagenome assembly VTLG01 (sample SAMN12604809, study PRJNA352737) | marine metagenome | biome: ENVO:00000447; feature: ENVO:00000209|ENVO:00000569|ENVO:01000036; material: ENVO:00002151; isolation source: viral sequences binned using virsorter ...
CCCCAATTTCTTACGACCGTCTTTGAATCTGATTCGTCTATATTAGGATAGACATCTTTAACATCTCTATGTGAGCAATATTTAAATGTACTTGTTGCCATATTAATTAAATCCTTTAAAGACTACCACAGCATTTTTCTTTTGGTTACAAGACCTTGCCGATATAGTCTGTATGTTATTAAAATTATTTGTTTCTGTTGAAACCCCCCCTGAGTGAGCAGATTTATATGTAGCACTTACCACAAAATGAGCCTCAGCAGGACCTGTGAAATTTATCTCTCCTGTTTCATAATTTATGTTGCCTGATGCAGGACCTGATATATTGCCCAATCCATCATCTGTCGCAAAAACTGCGCTATTCTTTCCCTCTGTATAATTAACTCTATCTCTAATAGTGTCATCAGGAAGTTTTGAGGCAACTGCTCCTTGTATATTCGCTAAAGCAGGTATTCTTCCTGCTCCCCATAAGTCTGTATCTCCACCACTTGAATCTCCTAAGGATACTGCTGATGTAGAAAGTCTTGAGCCTGAAGTAAATCTTATATCTCCATTAATTAAAGCAACATAAACTCTCTTTTCAAATAAATTCCCTGAAGTATAAAATTGTTGGTCAAATACATCCTGTATCTTATTTATCAATCCATTAGGACCTCCGAAGTTCCGATTACTTGCGTCAGTCGTTATATCTACATCATAAGCAGAACCTCCATCAACAGCAATGGTAAACTGATATGCAGTACTAACAGCAAGACCCGTTTTTGAATTAGGATTAAGTCCAGACATCCCTAATTCTTGATATCCTTGATTGTAAAATTTAATTGCAATACTACCTGGCACTAATCCATCTGCTATTGCGTCAGCAGTTCTTCCATATCCAAAAAAGTTTTTTGCATGAAACCTACCTGAAGAATCAGTTTGAACAGTAGAGAAAGCATTATACTTATCAGTCATATTAAAGAAAGGAAGCAAGACAGCGTCATCGTCTGAATGGTCACCTGCTGCTGTAGAGCCAAACATACCTCTTTTAACTGTAAGTGTACTATTGGCTAAGTCAGCACCTGTTCCAACAGCAGTCACTTCCATTATTTCATTAGTACATCTAATTAAATCTCCAACCTTAAAATATTTTGAATGACCATCTTCTAAATAAACTGTAGTATTGGTTGCACTACCGACTATACCACTTGCAGTGGTATTATCTACATCTGCGCCACTATCAACATATAAATTTGAATCAGGAGCAACATTGTCAATACTTGTAGCATTCGCTCCACTAGCATCTTCTGCATAACTTATCATTCTAGCATTTTGCTTCCATATAAAACTTCCTGAAGGTAATAATTCTGTAATATATCTAGTTGTTGTGGCACTGCCTGGTCCTAAATCAACTGAATTAGCCTCATCTGTATTAGAGTTATCCTTCCAATCTACAACTTTATATTGAATTTCTACTGCAACACTGCTTCTATTATATATACAAAAGCCTTTTGATGCAGAAAGTGTATTCGTTGCCTTAGTAGATGAAAAATTTACCAATTCAACAAAACCATCAGAATTATCAACCTCCTGTTCTATATTGATAGCCTCAACATATCCTCTTGCCGATGAAAAAACTTCATCTTTTACTGTTAATTGTACATTTAAATTTGGCATTTCTTCTCCTTTATGCTAAATGGTATTTTATCCTGCAATTAACATTGTAATTGCTATTTGTTCCATCGCCTTTAATTGTTAAAAACACTGCTTTCCCCGCAGCAATACTTGATGTTCCTATTGTTAATGTCTGATAATAGGCTTGTTCATAACCTGCATTTGTAATATCTCCTCCATCAGCATGAACTGCCCCTGAACTTAAATCTCCTCCTGTTGAGCCATTTGAAGTATCTATACTATAACTGACTAAATGAAATCTTGTTGTATCTCCTCCAGAAGTATTCGCCCCTGACCATATTGTTACAGAATCTAATACCACAGCAGTATCAACATACCACATACAACTAAGTACATCATCAGCAGTAGTTGATATTGTTAAAGATGTGTCAGGGTTCGTTCCTGTTCCCAATGTTAATTGTGTAGCAGGAGCAACTGCCCTAGGTACTGCTAAATGTGACGAGCCATCAACATCTAAGGATGTTCCATGAAATTCTACATAATTAGTTGTTGCAATTTGTTGTCCCGTTCCTACCTTTACTAAATTATTAGTAGTATCTACAGTAAGAATAACATTTCCATCTACATCATAAATACAGGCTGTCGTTGTTGAATCAGCCGCAGGTTGAACTTTAAAATTTCTATCAGATAATTGTAAAGCAGTAGCATCTCCATCTCCACACTTAATTTGCTTAATAGTTGAACTTATACCTGTATTACTATTATCAGTATGTAATAAATCTTTATAAAATTGTGCAGGTGTTTTACCTGTTAAACTCATTTAATTCTCCTTTTATAATCCATCATAAATCGTTGCAGGTAATGCTGTTGCTTTTATTACAAATGGAGCAGTACATATGCCATGAGTTGCCCTTACTCCATAAGTTAGGTAAACAGTTTTAGCAGAACCTGCTGTTCCAAATCCTATCCAAAAAGTATTACTTGAACCGATTGCAGCCAATTCTGCTGCAGGTAATACCCATTTACACGAAAAAACACCATCATCAGCCTCCCCATCACTTAGAGTAATTCCTAAGTAATCATATTCATATTCTACTCCAATAGAATTATAACCATCAGTAGCATTTGCATCAGATAACCCTACAGTAATTATAGTACTTATTGTGAGAATATTCATAGTGAATGTAGCCTCTATTTCAACCAATTCACTTGGAGGTGTTTTAAATGTTACTTTATGCGTATCATCTTCAACTGTAATCGCATCTTGTATTTCAAAAGTACCTTGTGTTGATAAATCTCCTTGTAATCTTGTATATCCAAGTACCATTCCTGCATAGGAACTATTTGCAGCACTAAATTCAGTAACAGTGCCACCACTTACAGTCCCTGCAACCCAATTAGTTGCACCCATTGTAATCTTATCATTGGCTTCATCAAGGGCTAACATTTTATCTGTACCAACATAAAAATCTAATATATCATCTCCTGATTCTGTTATATATGTATGACCACTCCCACTACCATCAAAGAGTAATTTGCTTGTAGCAGGAATTGAAGCATCTCCATAAAGCAAAGTATGTAATTGTGCAGAAACTGAAAAGCAGTCCTGTAAAGAACCATCTAAGCAATTCTTTACTTTAAAAATGCTATCTCTTGTTGAGGCAGTATTTGTCCAATTCTGCTGACAATAAAATCCTAATAACCCCGTATCACGAGGGGCAACTCCTGTGCCTCCGAAATCGTATTGAGCCTGTTCAAATTTTATCGCAGGTCCTGTACCTGTCATTGTTGATGATGAGTTAAAATAGTTTATCAATGTTAATATATGTGAAGGAGAGGCTACGGGTAGATTGTTGGCATAAAATTTTACATAACATGGGATATCCCCATCAGCCACAAGATGGGCCAACTCTCGTGCATAAAGGTTCAACTGACCATAGTCAGTCTCTAACTCAAAACCTCCTCCTCTAAATGAGTTTAAGCGAATATGTGTTTCTCTAGTATATTCTATATCGTTCCATATACCTGATTCTAACTTTTCACACCTAACATTACCTTCTATATAGTTATCCCCCCTAGTAATTAAACCTTCCGACGATAATTCTAAGGGGGTAACTTCTCCACCTAATTTAATAGGCTTGTAATGTGTATCTAAATAGGAATCATCCCCTAACTCAAAAGCATTGACTTTTGATGTTTGCGCACCATTTAAGTTTCGTGTTGATGAGGATGTTCCATAAGCCATTTATTTTTTCTTCTTTCTTGACTTTGACTTCATTTTCTTTTTCTTAGAAGGTCGCCCTTTTTTCTTTCCATATGTTCCTTTACCTGATGGCATTATTTTTTCCCCCTTATTGCATTAAATAAAGGCTCTAACACCATATCAAAGAGTACATCATCCTTTGTTGTAGGTGTCAATTTAATTACTTTTTCTAATATATAAAATCCTAATAAAACCCATTCCCAATTAGCTAAAAACCATGCTGACATATTTAGTTCTCCTTTTTATTTATATAATTCATAATGTGGGAAATCATCAAATTGATTATCATCCACTTCAAAATTCCTGTTCCAATCTCCTCCCCAACGAATATTAATACCTAGGCTCTTTGATATTCCTAAAACAAACCCTGCAAAAAGATGAAAGCGCTCCCTATCATCCCAATCAATAGGATAGGGTACAACGTCAACAGCATTACTAGGATTGCAATTATGTCTGCCATCAGGATACCGAACCTTTGTATTTCCCTCATCATATAATCTATTTTGCCTTTCTTCGCCTCTATGGCCTTCTATAATGGTACAATCCACATGCTTTATTACTTCATTAAATACTTTTTGTAAATCTTTATGACAAGTTTCTAATTTGCCTTTAGACTTCTTGCTAAAATAAGGCATTAATACTCTACATGCAGAATAATCTCATAATCATCTGCGGCACAAGTAGGAGTTCCTCCTCTGCTTACTGCAGCAACATATACACTTGTCGTATCACTTTCTGCCTGTAGTAATAATGGCAATCCTGTTGTGAGCGCAGCACCATGATTTCCTGATGATTGATGATATACTAAATTAGCAACCAAATCCTCTGAGTTTGTACTCCAATCAACTTTTACAACTCCTAATACTTTTGCGGCCTTCGCAAGAGCATTTGTCCATTTACTTCCACTACCAACAGCATCATTTAATGTTCCTAAATCTGAGGAAACCTGCATAAATACTAAATCAATATCATGTGCAACATCATCTTCATTTAAAATAGTAATCGCAACTAACTTTGAACAATCTCCCTTTGTTGCAACTGCATCCTTAACTTCTGTAGAATTAAAAAACACATCATTGTCTGCGTATGCATCTGTACTTAAAGTTGGAGTAACTCTAATTACTCTCCTTTTATGGCCTTGAATTATAGCACCCATTATTCATCCTCAACTTTCTTTTTAGAAGCCTTTTTAGGTGTTGCTTTAGGTGTGCCCTGTTTTACTAATTTGTTACCTGTTTTATTAATCCAAACTTCCCAACCTTCATTTACTAACTTTTGCGCTTCATCAAAATCATTTATGGGCGCTGTAGTATGTCCATCTTTTTTTAATACTATACTCATAATAAAATTTCCTCATTTTATGTTATTAGGGGAACATTACTGCCCCCCTAAGTAACGATTAACAATTAACTACTTTTTACGGATTCAATAATTCAATACCCATAACTTTATTTGTAGTCATTTTCAAAGTTCCATAAATAACGTCTGCAACAACTTTAGTTGCTAAGTAATCTACAGAGTATTCAGATTGAACTCTTATCTCATTCTGAACAGCAAGAGCAACAGCACCTCTTTTAATACAGTATGCAACTTCATTACCTGTTCCTGTAGCAGAACCAAGTAAAGAAGATGTCAATACAGGCATACCAAAGAAACTCGGCACAACTCCACCGATTGTTGCTCCTCCAAAATCAATACCACCAAGTGTTTGTGTATTAGTAACTGTACTTGATGTTGCATAGTTTTGTGGAACACCATATGCGTTTTTAATAACACCTTGTGCTAACCAATCAGCATAGATTTTAGAATTTACAATCCATACGCAATCATCTACATCAAGATTATTATCTAATAATGTAGATACTACAGTTTCTGCATCACTTAATGAAATAGCATTATCTGCAGCAAGAGTTTGAGTTGTACCCAAATCATCTAATTGTGCTAAGATGTCTGTATCAATTTGTTTTGCTAACTGATAACCCATTGCTTGTGCATATTTAGCAAATAAAGGCTCATTCGCTTGTATAACACCTAAATCTTCAAACATTTTAGCAACATACTTATGTTTATTGATTAAGATGTTTGTATCTACAAGAGTTTCATCTCCATATAATACTGCAGCACCTTCTGCTTTATCAGTTTGTCCTGTAACTTCAGGAATTTCAGGGATATTAATTGTATCGCCTTTTCCTTTCACTAATGCAGAATAGTCATCACATATTCCACGTAATACCAACTTTGCTTCAAAATAACCAAAGATAGCACTTGCCCATAATTCAGGTATCGCTAAATCCAAATCCGTTTCGCCTGTTACATCTCCACTTCCTGCATCTGCAGTATGGAAACCTGTAATAGCGCCTGGCATTCTTGGACCACCAAATTGCGTCAAGTCACCACCTATATTGGTTAATAAATATAGGTCTTCCATTTAATCCTCCTTAAAGAATTTTTATTTTTATGATTTTTTAAAATGCTTAATCACATTTCCCCAATTCTTCTTTCTATCTTTAGGGTCCATCTTCCAAATCTCAGAATCATGCTTTATTCCCAAGTTGTTTCCACGTAAAGGCGCAGACTTATCTGTCTTTACATTTTGCAATTTAGCAATGTTTTCTACATGCGCTCTGAGTTTCAAAGTGGACAAATCTTCATAGATAGAACGTTCTCCATCAGGTATTTGTGATAATAAACTCTCTCGTTCCTGTTCTTCTAGACCTTGATAATAAGCATTTTTTTCTTCTAAAGCCTTATTCTTGATTTGAAGTTCTGAATATAACTCTTTGGTCTTTCCCTCTTCTTCCATTCGTTTTATTCGTGCTTCTTCTCTTTCAGAATTTATTTCATCCATTTGCTTTTGAAGTTTCTTATTTTGCTTAGACAATTCATTGAATCTAGCATAAGGAACACTGTCAGGATTAACGTTTCCTGTATCGGCAGGTTGATTTGCGTCATTCTCATTGACGGCAGGTTTCGTATCGTTGTTCTGTTCAACGACTGAAGTTGTAGTATCTTTTGTCATTTTACTATTCTCCACATTGATTAATATAAACTATTTAAATCTAATTAGCAACATCTTTATCATTTTTTCCAACTTTTTCCAAAGAATTAAAGAAGGCTTCCAATAATTGTATTCTATCATCCATACTTTTATATTGTTTTTTTGTAAACATTGGAGGATGGGAATCTTTATGCAAATCTTCTAATTCCATTTCGATATAAGTAAGCCTTTTAATTATATCTGTTTGGTTCTTTGTCAATTTCGCTAAAAGTCTAAATATTTTATTTAACTCTCTTTTAACTCTATTTACAGAAAGTAATACGTTTAAAAAATTAATCATTGTTCCCTTATCCCTAAGTAAGTTAGCACAAACCCTATTATGGTTGTGAGTGTTATGCCGACACTCCTGTGCGTGTTAATATCTTTCTCTGCTTTTTGCAATCTTCCATTTATTTTTTCAAGATGGGCAATTACAACATCAAACTTTTCACTATGATGCTGAAGGTGTATTTTGACTTCCCTTCTATAATTGTCCAACTCTTTGCTCATTATACAGTTCCTGCTTCAGAAGATGTGTTTATAGGCTCAATTACAGATGCCATTATCTGCGTGAACTTAGCCATACCCTCAGCAGGGGGTAATTGTTTAGCAGTAGCATGTACTTCATACTTTGCGCTAAAATCTGTTGCTCTTGTATTTGACTTAGATGATGCAACATGGCCACTTACACTATGACTTGCTGATGCGCTCACATGCCCCCAACCCCAAGATGCTCCACCACTAACACTACCACTTGTACTTGAATCTGAACTACTACTTGAAGTATCTGTGCTTGATGAAGTTTGCCCAACACTCATTACAAAGTCAATTTCCATAGTATCCATTGCAAAATTAGGTATATTTACAAGTGAAATCATTGGCATTTGAATTTTCTGATTAACATGTTGCACTTCCCCTGTTGTTGATGAGTTTGTTAGTCTGTCTAGGCTTACATCAATTATATTTGCATTCTTAGAACCATCATCATTGTCTTTTGGTAAAAATGCTAAATCATTAACGAAACTTAATGTTTCTTGCGCTAAGGCCCTTTGTCCTTTTGCAGCGCCTATTATTGGTGCACATATTAAATCTTCAATAGGTAATCCTACGAATGCTTTAACTGTTGTATCTTGTGTTGCCATGCTTCCTCCGTTTAGTTAGGTATTATCTTAATAAGTGAATCTTTAATTCGAGCCAAACCTTCAGGAGCATCTTGCCCATTAAACTTCACTTTTATTTTAGCCATCTCTCGGCTTTTATTTCTTTTACTTAAATCTGTTAGGAATTTATGTATCATGCTAGGCTTTTTCTTTGTTGCCTTGCTCTTATTTATTTCTTCAGAATCTCCTAAAGATAATGAAACTTCCATTTCAATCTCTACTTCTTTAATTGACATGCCATTATGTGGCACTAAAGTGATTACAGGTATATTGACTGTACTCATCTCTCCATTATTCCCATTTGGTAATTGTACAGGTATCATATATGGCTTTCCATTCTTATCAAAGTAATCTTCTTTAATCTCTCCTACATAATGTTGCTCTATTGTGTTTTGTGCCTCTACAATAGACTTATATATTCCTTGAAATACACTATCTAAACTATTGCCTTCTTTAGTCATCTTTTTTATCCTGTATTCTTAATATTTTATCCTTTAACCCGTTTCCTGTTAAAGTTGCTATAATTTCAACTAATGCCTTAAAACTTCTTTCTAATCCTTTTTGTTCTACTTGCATCTTCTTCTGTTGGTCAATTAATGTTATAATAATTCCCTCTAGCCTTACAAAACTTTCTCTTAATTCTTTTGATAGTTCTTCTGTTATATATTTTTGTTGCTTCTGTATATATACCCAAAATAAACCTGCTACAACAAGTGGTATTCCAAATCTCTCTAGTAAATCAATCCATTCCATCAAACAACTACCTTAAATATTGTTGTTCCTCTTTTTGTTTTTTCTCCACTTTTAGCATTATAGGCTTCAAGCGACTTATCTATATTATAGCCTTTTCCATAATTTTGCAAATCAATCTTGATGCCATCTCTGTTACCATTCTTATAAAATATATAGCAATTTTGTGATGCCCTTCCTGATAAATTAAGCGCTTTCTCTGAATAATCATTAGCGCCTACCATAGATGAGGACCTTGCAAAGTTATCTCCAACTCTTGCAGAATGGACATGTCCAAATATAACATAGTCAATTTTTGTTCCCCTTAATCTATATCTTCCTATCAGTTGATTGATACTTGTGTCTATGCCTTTTTTAATTGCTCCATTTCCATGCAATACTAAAAGATTCTGCCCTGCTACATTAACAACAAGTTCTGTAGGGTCGCCATCAATAAACTTAACCTTTGAATCTCTAAATATGTATTTTAGAGTGTTGTGTATCGTAAAGTCATAATTATCAGAAGCCATCATTTTACTCCAACCCCATTCTTGCTTTACTCTTGATTCATTGCCTGTAACACTACAAACAGAAACGTTGAAATGTTTATTTAGATGCAAAATAACCTGTTGCAATATATCTACTGCCAGGAATGTTGCCTTTGCTCGATTCGTTGCCATAGATAATAACTCATCTAATCTTCTATCAGAGTTCAATAGGTCCCCACTTTGCACCATTAGTACATTCTTTACATCAAATGCCATAAAATATTTTATAGCCTTATCAACAAAATGCTTACATCTAGATGAGGCAATACTAAAATTATATTTATTGTGCTCTAAATCAACTAATTCGTTAAAATGAACATCACTAAATTGGATAACTCCTACTGCTTTATTTGTAGATGGATGTTGTATTGTTAAGTCTGATAACTCGTAATTGTCAAAAATCTCTACTAACTTATTGCAGTATTTCTCAACTGCATTTTCTACTCTTGCATATTCCCGAAATGCCTTTCGTTCTATACGATTAATGTCTTGGTACGACTGCTTTTGTTTAGCAAGTTTGACATTTTCGGTAACTAAATCTATATCTTCTATGCCATGAATAGTCCTATGTCCACATTCGTTACATTTATATCTTTGCTTATCCTCAAACCAACCACTCTTTGTCATTCCATGGTTGTAACACTTTGGGCAAACTATTTGATTAGGCATATTACTCCAAAATTATAGTATCCTTACCTTTATATGTAGAAGGTTCTAAATGACACTTACAATTACCTCTGCATCTTGAGAATCCTGAACGTGGCATTCCAATTAAATCCCAATACTCCTTATCTTCAGTTCTTCCTGCTCTTTCTCTGCATTCAGGACATGGATTCTTTGAAACAGTTACCCATTTATATTCTTCTACTCCTTCTTTAGCATATTCTAGAATTTCAGCAATTTGAGCGCTACTCGTAATCCCTATTGCTGTTGAATTTGTTATCCCATTTGCTAAAGTACCAAATATCCTCCCCCCTTCACTTAGGTCATTAACTAGAAATGCTCTTATGGCTTCAGGTCCTGCTCCTGACAAAGACATGCTTTGTATTAACAATTCCATCTCTGCTATTGCAATGAAAATAGAATAATCAATATATCCAAATACTAGCCTTGCTCCATCTTCGTATGTTGTCATTGTACCTTCTTCCATAGTGTTCTAATTAACTTCTTTGCCCTATTTGTTACCATCTTTTGCATTATCTTCTCAAACGGTTTGCCTACCCCAAAGAAAACTCGTTTTGGTAAGTTACCTGCACCTGTAATATGGTATTCTGCAATTTCTTTTGTACCCTTCCCTACATCAACTCTAGCAGTTAAATTGCTTGATGATGCCTTTTTACTTTTTAAAATGTTTATCATCTTCCCTGTTGCTATTAAAGGCTTTGCTGAATATCCTTTTTTTAATTTTTGTTTTATTGTAGATGGCTTCAACTTCTTTAGATTCTTTCCTTGAATATCTTTACTTGCTTTTACATCAGAGACCATATGCTTTACAGATGCGTCAGCAACGTCATTAACCATTTTAGCAACCCTCTTGTTTACTAATTCAAATCTTGGTAATCCTTTTGGTAACTTAATCTTTAACATTAGAATGTCCTTTTAACATCTTTCCTGCTAGTTTCTTGCCACTTTTAATTGCCTGTTGAAAACTCTTTTGATTACTTCTATAGAACTCCTTAGATAACCTATTTAGATATTCCTTAGGATTAATCATCATCTTGTCTATATCTATGCTTTGCAATATTTCATCTTTCCTATCACGTACCTTTTGACGCAATACTTCTAATTCTTCTTGGTGCTTTTTAATATTTGTATCGTCAGACATTATTTATTAAAGTTAAATATACTTTCTTCTACAGTTCCTTTTTCGCTTACAGTATTTAAAGATTTCTTGCGTTCTGCTAAATATTCTTCCCATTGAGGTCTTGCTTGTTCATCAGTACCAAATCTATCAGGGTCCTTGAATATGAGGTAATCAATAACATCTGCAATGCCATGATTAAACTTCCAATCCCATTCTTCTCTCTCTCTTTCAAAGTCAGGGAAATCTATTTCAGCAAAATCAATATTAAAATCTTCAGGTAATGATACATTCTTCTCTACCTCTAATATGGCCTTTTCAAGTTTGTACAACTCTTTCTCTACCCTTCTAAACTTCTCTACATCATCTTCTCGTGATTCTAGCAACTCAATATTCTCTATCTTTAAAGCAACTCCTGATTTAGAGCCACTTAATCCAAAGTCAAAAGACAAGTGATGATTTATAGCAACCTGTTGTAGTTGAAACTTAACCCCATCAATAATTGCCTGTATATTTACATTGGGATTTAGATTGCTCATTTGCCCATCATCAATTACAACAACTTTATTTAGACCTAATTCAATATTATTTGTTTCAACATTGCCTTGTATAACGAATTGACCTCCTGCTTTCCTAATATGGTGTTGTAACATTGTCATTGCAACATCTACTTGGCAATTTGCAAGGCATATATCTGTACCTGCTCCTGTATTTCTAAACTCGTCTATCTGATGATTTGGTTGTATAAATACAAATGGCAATACTCCATATGGGTTCACATCATCCTCATTAATATGTATAATATTTCCACTCATATCAAATCTAAAGTGTCTTTCAGCATCCCAATATATAAACTCATCCTCTTGTGTTTGGTATATGCTATCTGACGTTTTCTGTGCAGGATAAACAATTCCAATAGGATTCATTGGGTCATTAGGGTCAAATATAGGCTCAAACTCTAATCTAGGAATATAAACAAACTTATCTTCAACGTATGTTGCCTGTAATGCTATAGTACCAATGAGGTTGTGTATTCTCTCAATTCTTTTTAGTGTAAAGTTTTTATCTCTTGTGTAATCTTCGTATCTAACATCTCCTGTTTCTCTTTCAGGAGCATTCTTATATACAAGGCTTACTCTGTCAATTAGTCTTTTAGTCATATTAACAGCATATAAGGGAATCTCTTGTTGTAGAGTTCCTGAAAAATATTTATTTATATATCTTTGGGTATTATTAAACTGATAATAATCGATACACATATCCTGTTGCTCATATAATTTATCTCTATTAATAGACTTTAAAGATTCAATGGAATCCTTAATCACTTGGTCTGCATTACTGTAAAATATCATCTCTATTCCTTTTCATTTGGTGTTGTAATTTCTTCTTTAAGTTTTTCCAAGACTTCTATCCCACCAATTATTCTTTGTATCTGCTCTTTTAATGCTAATATCTTTTTATCATAATTATTTAGCAATTCCTTTTTATCCATCGCTTCTCCTATGCCATAAATGTTTTCGTTACAGGCTTCCTAACAGGCATTTCATAATCGATAAAATACCCCAATGCGTCCGACATATGCGTCAATGATAGGTTGCTCTTGTCCAAATCCCTTGTATGTTCTTTTAATACAACTTGTTCTAAATCTTTTATCAGCAACTTACATTTAGGGTCAATGACCATTGTTTTAAATGATGCGTTTACTGAATTTAATCTATCTGCTACTCTAGGTGCAGACCTTTTAACTTTAACAAGAAACCCTGCTTTCCTTAATAAATCATGGTCTGTATGCTTTGCAGATGTTGATTTTGCCTTTCCTGATGGGTCAGGGTAACATAAATAGTTATCTCTAATAGGTTGATTTTGAAATATATCTGTTTTAGCATACTTGCTTTTTGGATATCTTTCTTTAACTATTCTTGATATTTTCTCTGTCATTAGTTCGTTCTCGCCTTGATGCGATATAGAAATTTCATCAATCACTTTTATTTTAGGCTCTGTTTTACTCCTTTGTACGATAACCCCACACATAGGGTCCACATTAAAATCAATACAAAATATAATCTGTTTATTTTCATCATAATCTACAGGTTTCACATTCTCTCTACGGTCAAACATGTAATAAGCCTGACCATATTGCATGTTCACATATTCTCCATGTAAATATGCCTTTACTAATTTAGCATCATAGTTATCAAGCAATGAGTCTATAAACTCTTGTGGTAAGAATTTGTTATCGGTAGTTCTACCATTGAACAGCATGTAGCCTTTTTTAGGGTTGTTCTTCCAATATTCGTAATGCCAATTAAACCCTTCAGGAGTTGTTGTGGTAAATCCTGTCAAGTGATAACCATCTCTTAACCTTGATATACCCATTTTCCAAGCGCTGTCATCTTTTAGGAGTGCTGCTTCGTCTATCCCAAACGCGGCGAGATTAAGTCCTGCCCATCTTCGCCAATTTTCTGCACTACGTAATATAATCACACCATGACCATTTTTCCAACTAATATTATATTTTGTATCTCCTGCAGTGTACTTATAATGAAACCCTAGGTCCTTTAATATTTCTTCTAATGTAGGTTGCAATACATCACGCATCATTGGATAAGTAGGCTCTGCGAGTAGCACAATCTTTCCAGGATTACGTCCAACTTCGATTATGGCCTTTAAGCATAGTGCGAATGTCTTACCACTCCCATATCCTGCAACCAAAGCAGGAAATTTAGACTTCGTTCTTATAAACTTGTTCTGATGCTTAAATACTTTATATTTCATCTAAATCAAAGCCTTCACATAACTCATCTACATCTGCCATAGGAACCTCTGCTTGGTTCAAGTGTTGCTTACCTAACCAAATTTGCATAGTAACATTCCCGTCATTCCTGTAATGACCATCTTTGTCTTTTGTTCCTAAGGCTCTTTTCCATTGCGCTCTACGTAGTGAAATCTTACCCCCTGCTGATTCTTTTTTATAGTACTCCGCAAAAGTCATCTTAAATTTAGACTTAATTCGCCTTACTAAAGTATCTTCAGATATGTCGAGAACTGATGCAATTTCAGTCTGTGTACATTGAATGCGACATAACCCACTTACCACATTCCACTCAATTTTCTTTTTAGGTCTTCCCATTTTACTCATTTTTTAAAGCCCTGTTGATTTAATTAAAGCCCTATTACATACATCGTGGCAAATCCAATATCTGTATTTTCCAAAGTTATAGTATCTATACATTTTCTTTGTTTTGAATATTCTAAATATTTTATCGTACCCCTTTGCATGAATCAACAAATCCATACAGACAAAAAATAATGCTGTGTTATCATCAAATATAATATATTCATGTGGATGTCCTTTCCATTTTGTTTTTTTAAATTCAAACACCCTTAAACTATTTTGTATTATATATTCTGCAAAATTAATTGAAGTAGGAAGGTCCTCTGTTTTCCACCCTGTACTCTCAAATCGTTTTGGCATATTATTAATATCATTCTTTTTAAATTTTAATTTCATCTAACTTGAAACTCCTTTCTACAATGTGGACATGCAATTATTTTAGGCTCTTGGTCGTATGCCTCTCTCATGCTTTGAAAAGTATGTAGCAATTTATCTTCTGCTTGGCTTATATCCTCTTGCTCTAACTCTTTGAAATCAACACCTAAATCTTTATCTAATTTATCCAAATACTTATCATCAAAATAGAAATCAATCAAATCTGCTTTTCCTATTTGTCTTAATTCTGTATATAAATCATCATTCCAATTAGCATATTCAGATGTTTTATTATCAATAATCCTGTATTCTCTCGCTTTTTTTTCTGATAAATCTAATTGCATCACATCAACTTCAGTATTTCCTAACTCTTTTAATGCCATTAGACGTGTATGTCCTGTGATTACTACATTATTTTTATCTACAGTTATATATGAGTTATATCCATAATCTTCAATGCTTTTTTTAACCTTAGATACAGCATCTTCATTATCACGTGGATTCCTCCAATAAGGTTTTACTGAATTTATATCAACTTTTACTATTTTCTTTTTGGCCATCCCAATATTCCTTTTCTTGTTTTAATTGTAATCTATTCTTCCAAGACTTCTTATATTCTGTATTTTCAAAAAGTTTTGCAAATCCTGTAGTGTATTTCAATCTAATTAGTTCTTCTTTCTCTAATCCTATCTCATTGCAGATAGTCGCATCATCCCAACCTTCTTCTAGCATTTCAAACACCATAGTTGCCATACCCTTAATGCTGTGCTTTCCTCTTGCTCTATTATGTCTAATTGTACTAGCCATCCTATCGTTTATATCTTTATCAATCACTACAATAGGCAATTTTCCATCAGTGCTTTTTCTTATATCCTTATACGTTTTCATTGTTAAGTATCTATGGAACCCATCAACAATAACGTACATATCCTGTTCTTTGTCATGAATTGTTACTATAGGTTGCGTGTATCCATCATTCTTTATACTTCTATAGAGCAATTTCATTTCGTTTCGTGCAACACTATTTGGATTATAATCATTTGCTGTGACCTTTTCTAAAGGCACCCACAACACATTGCTAATTGGATGTTTTTTCATAATGTTTATCTAAAATCTCCTTTGTTCTAAGTAATCTTTTTTTGTTAAACTCGTTTCCATAGAATATCATATTATTTTTTATTGTTGCTTTTGTAGTATTCCCTAATCCACAAAATGGGTCATAAACAATCCCTCCTTCTTTTGCTACAGAACCTATACAAGCCTGAGGCAATATAGGCCCATTGCATTTTATGTTGGTTAGGTCATCTTTAAAATAATATTTAGGGTCTGATGATGCAACGTATATCTTGCTAGGCAACCATTTGCTTCCACTTTTATACAGAACATCATATTCAAGAAAATTATACAGTCCTTCAAAAATTGTAGATATTGTCATTTTGTCCATACCTCTACCTATTTCCAAAAAGAAGTACCCATCTAAATACTGAGTTGCTACTTTGTTTAAAAAATTAGCAATAAATTCATTATTCGTTGGGGTTAATTTATGTCCTGTTTGCTTATATGCTAATGTTGTCCAAAATTTAAAATTGTTCCAAGGTGGGTCTGTATATAGAATATTTATTTTTTTACCTTTAAATATAGAGTCTAAATTAATATCTTCAACTGATTTATTTGTTAAATTATAATTTTTCATAATAATCCTAAGCCTCCGTATATTTTAGTTCTATCTTTCAAGCAGTTTTCAAACTCATAATTCCAATCAATTTCTTTGCTATTAAAAGTAGGAGAATATGTAAAAGAGTTTCTTTTAATACCGACTACAGATGATGGGTTTTTAAACGTGCTTCTCTTGTAACCTACATGTTGTGCTATCGATGGAACTATAGTGTACATTGGAATGTTGTTGTGTCCACAATATTGTTCTACTTTTAAATCTTCTGCTCCAATCCCCCATATGGTATTTTCTTTTACCCAATCAATAAGCGATTCCATATAAGAAACATTATATGCAGTGCATTGGCCCCAAAATTGATTAAAATGCTCAATAACATGTCTGCCTTCATCTACAGCACTATTGATTCTTTTTGTTGTAGGATTGTAAAAATTAATAATCATAACACTTGGAGCAACAGAAAGAATATGCTCAATATTATTTAACATATTCTCATATACATCCACGTCATCATGTAAAATAACCTTCCATTTAGAGTTGCTTTTTCTGCCTAATATTCCAAAAAAATTATCATTTATTCCTTTGTATCTATTATCATCTCTAGTTTTATAATAATCAGTGCTATCGGTATTAACAATAACATTTCTTCCGAATTTCTCAAACTGGGAAACCATATTGGATACTTTTCTACTATGATGATTCATTATATTGTATTCTACAGTCATTTTGTGTATTTTTTTACGTCTGCTTTATATAGACCTGATTTATGAGTATGGTTGTGCATCTTAGTTCCTGCAGTATCATTGCATACGATTGTCTGAACAACGACCTTTGCAGCCTCTTGCAGCCCTTTATCAAAGCCTTCATATATTTCGTTATGGTCTTCTATAAACTTTTTAATTTTTTTATGCCAAGCCTTATCATCTTTAACTAGGTTTTCAACCAAATAATCTCTATACTCATTCCAATCGCTAAACATATATGGCAATTTCCTAACGTAGTAATCATCATATCCCATCTTTCCTGCCATATCAACTCCCTGTAGTCTTTTAGTCATCCTGTTGTATAAATCGTTGTCAAACTCCTGTAAATAAAACAAGGACCTTACTGCAGTTTCATGGTGTAAATTGGACACTCTCATATTCGGTATTCCAACTCCATACCTAAATTGCAAATCATATAATTCATTATAATCCCAATTATTATCATTTATTGCTTTCCAAATATCTGTATAGGACCAATCATATAAAGGATGGAACGTGAAATGATTTGTTTTAGATACTTCTCTTAGCCCCCAAGTTATATCTTTGTATGTCAAGCCTGAAGTCATGCCTAATAATCTACCAGGCGATTCTTCTGCTCTTACTCCTGTTAAATGGCAATGATTCTTTCCTTTGAAATGCTTTTTCATTATAGAAGCAAATAGGCCTTCCCATTTTCCATCATTATATATATTTTCTTTAATTGATACATCTACTTTAGGAAATAACCAATTACCTTCTTCTTTATCATCCCAACAGTATAAATATTTTTGTTCATAAGATGTTGCGTTTTCTATTAGTATAGGCATTTGAAACCAATACGGATTAACGTCATCCTTATACATCTCGTTTTTAATATAATCTACAGTAAACGTCCATTCGGCTTCTTGGTCAATCCACAATAGATTCAAAGGAAATCTGTTTTTTTCTTCTGCTACAATTCTAGCAAGGTTATAAACAACAGTACTATCCTTGCCTCCTGACATGCCTATAGTGACAAACTCAAACTCATCAAATAAAAATCTAATTCTATCTAAGGCGGAATCCCACACATTATCTTCCATTAATATTCGCATTATATATCTTCTTTGGGAAAGTGAAGTCCGCGTTTTATTAGAGAGGTGTCGCATTCTTTAATTTCTAATGAAAATTTACATAGGCGAACAATCTTTTCAACATCTAATCCATTTTTGCATGTAAATATATCTATGCTCACATACTCTCTGTTGGGAAACGTATGAATTGAAATATGGCTTTCATTTATAACAACAATGCCTGTGACTCCTCCTGTGTCTTTGGTATTTGGCACTCCTTCAACTTCATATAGATGTATCTCTGAAAGTTGTTTCATGTCTGTGGCTTCTATAATTGCATCAATTAGACCTGCTATTTTATTTTTATTGTTTAGCAAAAAAGAACTACACCCATATCCATCGATTATCAAATGCTCTCCAAAGTGATTATTTGCAGACATATTTTACCTTTATATTATTATTAGTTGTGCTTACTTCATGAAATTCATAGTATCCTGAATGATTTGAACTATACATATAAAATATTAATCTCTGTTTTAGGTTTATCGCTATAATGCTTTACAAGATGTAAATCTACAATAATAGAATCATCTTTCCATAGAACATTATTACATGCGTCCAATACAAATTTTGCTAAATTATCTATATCAGGTTTGCTTGTATGTGCTATAGGTGCTTTATCTTTAACTATGCCTTCATACTTTCCTGTACGATAATGTGACTTTGGTCTTTTAATATGGAAATTTATATGAACTATAATTGGTCCTTGTATTGGGAAATTAAGGAATTTATACTTTGGTCTATCTTGGGTAAATTTTTTTACCACCTTTTCTGCAAATATTTTTTTATCTTCTTTTGATGGGTCATAGGTACCCCACCTTGAATGCCTATGGCGCTTCAGTGAAATGGGGTTTCCTATGATTTCTATATCTACCATTAAAAAGGAATGTCACTATCAGGTATATATTTATTAAACTTGCTATCTTCCTTCTTTTCAGGTTGTTTCGTTTCTTGAGGTCTTGGTGTGTCAATAGGAACTTCAGAAATACTATTGCTTGTTTCAGCATCATAACGTGCTAAAGCAATATTTTCTAAATCGCCCTGAGCAACTTTATTGGTAATATAAACTGTTTGATTATATTTACCTTCGGCCTCTCCATCTTTTATACTAGGCATTCCTACGAATAACCCATTGATTCCATTAATAAGTTTGAATCCTTTTATTTGGAATCCTTCAGAGGTTTCAACATCAAAGAATGCTCTAATCTTTCCCCATTCTCCAACTTTCATTCTATTTATTTCCATCTGAACCTCCAAACCCTAGCGCTTTTGCGAACTCTGCAGTCAAGTCATAACTTGGACTTGTTGCCTCTGCGCCCATTGTTTCTACTTCATCTATAACAACTTCCTGCATTTGATGTCTTTTCTGATATTTATAACCACGTAAATCAGGATGTAATTGTTGCAACCTTCTACGAATCCTTCTGATTGTGCTTGATTCTGATATTCTTCCATCAAGCATCATGCCAAATAGCATTCTGATTTCCATCTTTTCAAGGTCCTCTCCAAACCCTGTTTCTATTTTCCATACTTCGTGAATCAGTTTAACATCATTATCACGTACTTCAGGTACCAACGATAACAATTTATGTACTGTAGTTTTACAATCGAACTTTTTCATTTTAGCCTCCTGTTTGTTTTAATATATTTTCCATCTTTTAGAATGTATATCTTACCATCTCTAAGATTGAAATGTTCTCCATCTTTCAATCCTTCCATTTGGTATTTACTTCTCCACTTATTACTATCTCCCATTATTTTTTCCCTTCCGAGAAATCATCTGCCTCAGTTTCTGAAGATACTCCCCATTGATACGCATTAACTAATTTTAAAACGCATCTATCAATACCACGTTTCTCTGCCATACATCCTAAATATTTTGCGCCTTTGCAATTATTCGTGTCTGCCTCTCCTACGGATGTGATTTGATTTACTGCAGTTTTTCCATCTTCTCCAACTTTAACCATTGACACTAAAAACCTAACTAAAGTATCTGAACTATTTAAAGGCTTAATCTCATGGAGTCTAATGTTTTCCATAACTGCGATTTTTTCACATGCGTCATGGGTTAATATCCATTGCCCACTTTGCTCATGTTTCCAAAAATCAACTCCTACCTCATTTGATAAACCATATTTACCTGCTAGGTCTTTAATATCGAACTGTTTTACTGACATATTATTGCCTCCCTTGTCTAATTAATGAGGGTAGTGTATCTAATGATACTGTTGCCGAGGCAATCTGCAACCTACCCTCGAATTTATCTACATCAATCAATCCCTGCCTCGCGGATGTAATTCTCTAACTCTAATTCTAAAACTCTATATCTATTATTAATTTTAAAGGCTTTTATTCTTTTACTCTTAATCAGTTTTAATACCGTACGATAACCTACGCAAAGTATATCCGAAACCTGCTCAGGAGTTAAAATTTTTTCTTTAAAATCTCTAATGTGTTCCATATGCTCTACATAAATTACAATGCTTTACATTACTATACAATGAAAAAATGTGGGAGGGCAGTTTCTGTGTGCATTTGTGTTGTGAGAACTTACGATTCCACCCTCCCGAAGTTATTAAAACCATTTAGAATCTTTCAGCGCTTTCTGACGTTTTTTATTATATTCGCCTATATATTTATTATGGCACTTTTTACATCTTCTATTGGTAACTCCCTGTTGTCGGACCTTCGTTTCTTTATCCAACTCTATTTTACAATCCATACAATTTGTAGGCTCTTTTGCTTTTGGCCTTGAATTTAATCCAATCATAACTCCTCCCTAATCATTTACTATATAAACATACAACGGTTTCCATTCAACACTACCACGAATTGCTGACCCATTGCTACCATACTCTCCGTAGTCTGCGTTTAGTTCATCATAAACATTGAACAGTATTCCAATTACAATTCCTATTGCTAAGTACTTTATTTTAGTTTTCATTCTGCCTCCTTATATATAAATACATAAATACAATTACGACTGCTTTAAATCCTATATCAGCCAATTCCGAAATTAAATAAATCAAACTATATAATTCATCTGACATACTAACACCTCCTATTGTGATTTTAATGTTGATAACATATAAAATCCCAAAGTTGTCTCATTAATTACTATATCAGTAACTTTTAAACATCGTACTAACATGATATCAACAATGGGATTCTATGTTTGTTTCCTCGTGAAATCTCCGCTTTTCCACATATCCACAGTGTATAATAATAATAATAGTTCTTTATAATAAATACTATATTATATATATACTGATTAAACAATCTCATTTAAGAATTTGTCCTGTGTCTGTGCTATCAGGTAAAGATTGATTATTGATTGCCTTACTATATTAGATAACTTGACTCTATTGTTTTCTATTTCCGATATTCTTACTGCAGGATGTTTGAATCCTATCAGTCTTCCAAACTCGGCAGGTTTTAAGTCTAAGTCCTTTCTAACATTCAGACATAATAAATCTCCACTTTCGTTTTGCATCTTTTTCCACTTATTTGCTATGTTTTTCACGTTTTTATCTTTCTTTTGACTCTATGTTCACGTTTACCAAAATATCCACGATTACTTAAGTTTTGCATTTCCACTTAGAATCATTGCATTTCCTACAAGTGGTTCGCCTCTTGAACCATATTCTTCTGATGCAACTTCATTAATAGGCAAATTTAAGTAAAGGCCTTCAGAATTAACTACAATCTGCTTGTCATCTGCATATGCTATTACAATGTCGCCACCTACGAATTGCTGTAGTTCTTCTAAGGTTGGCTGTTTATCGCTACGATACTCTGTTATTGGTTCTGATTTATTTTCCATTATTCTCCTCCTTGCAGTAATCTTTGAATACTGATAAACTTGCAGTTCCAACAACTTCTTTTCCATCCTTAACTATTTCCCAATACTCTTTCTGAGTATGAGGATTCCATCTTAATCGTTTAGTATATCGACTAAGGTCCTTCTCTTCTTCTGCACTTCTCATTCTTCTTCCCATGCTACCTCCTGTTTGAGTTATTAACATTTACACTATCCCTCTGTGGATAACTTTTTAATCTCACTAAGTCTTTTAGGACTGAAATATAAATCTCTTTCAATATTCAATCCAAAAGGACCTTTCGCTCCTGACAACTCAGATAAATTAAAATATCCAAGTTCATTGTAATCTCCTACAACGTATCCAAAGAATACATCTTCACCATCAAACTCTATACCATACCAAGTCCAATGATTCCAAGGGCAAAAGTATTTAACCTGCACCATTGGGTCTATTTCGTTTTCTTGTGAGTTCATCTTTGGTAACTTTTTTTCTATTGCTTTTGTCATTAGTTTCATGACTGCCTCCTTTTTGTTTATTAAAATTTACTGCCTTCTATCCTTACCCATACCAATATACCAAACCAAACTATTACCAATGGGTACCAAAATAAATCTCTAACTATATGGTTTATTAATAACATTGTCCAAAGTATTGCTACGATTATGCTAATGATTCTCATTACTCTGCCTCCTTTCCTGTTCCAAAACACACCTTACAAAGGCCATAATATCCACCACTTAACCATCCCATGCCATCGCATTTTTCACAATGCCTATTAACCTCCTTAAGTTTAGATATTTCATGACGTAATTCATCTTCCAAATACATACATCCTCCTGCAACTTCTCCATTTATACCCATCCCCAAATAATTACTGATTGCTCCTTTGGGTAAATTTTCTGTATAAGTACCACTGCCAACTGAATCTGAAAATTTATCTCCTCCAATTAAGTGCTTTGGACATCCTTCAAAAGCCAATGCTATAACTGTTACTGTTTTTGGATTCCTTGGACATTGAAAGCCATATACCTTAACATAATATGGTAATAAAAGGTTCATCTCATCTAATAACTTTTGAATGCCCACATTCTTTGGGGTGTTATTCATTGCCTCACTATAAGTATCTAACTTGTCCATTACTTTGCCTCCTTTTTATTAAAGTATTCTCTATTAGTATATTCTAAGTCCTCATCATCAATCGGCTCTACCTTATGAATTCCGACAAATAAATTTTCATCATCTAACTCATCTAACATTTTATCTATCTTTTCATCTGCCTTTTTATCCATGCAAGATTTACAAGTCAATGATAAAGGGCCTGTTATTATCAGTTCTTTTTTGCGTTTTAGTATTTTACATGTACCACAATAAAACTTCTGAACATAATTTCCCATTACTTTGCCTCCTCAGATTTATTTCTTTTTCTCCACATTTCGATATAAGGCAATTTAGAAATAAGTAATCCTGCAAACACACTCGCATCTTCTTTTGTTAAAAGAACCATATCTTTACCTTGAGAAATTCTAACAAATCCTACATCAGTTCTTGCTGAACTTACATCATCTGAAGTTGATACTTCTATATCACTATATTTTTCGCTTACTATTTTTTCTCTGAACTTATCCATTATATTGCCTCCTTGTTTAAATACAACTGTTTAAATAAATTATCATATCTAACCCATAACTGAATTCCAACTTGCTCTACTCTAAATATTAAAGAGTTTTCTAACTTGGCCTTTATAACATCTAAGTCATCAAAGTTATCCATCTCCAATATTACCATTGCCTTTCCTGCTTTCCAATTTGATACCATGAAGATATCATCTTTTAACTTTCTATTTAACATTTCATTTAACTGCATTTTTGCCTCCAGTTCTAAATATTCTATTGTTTGTATATCACTATATTTTGCTATTCCAGTCCAACTATTTTCATTTCCTTCATTAAAAGTAAATGTTTCTTTAATTAATTTTAATTTTGGATTATCAGCAATTAACTTTATATTACATTCATAAGTTTTAAAATTGTCTGTTGTTATTGTTTTTGTTTTCATTTTTGCCTCGCTTATTTTATTTATCTTTCTCATTACCATATAATTTAAGCATATTACGTTAAACGTGCAAGTACTATTTTACTTTTTTCGTAAATAGTTTATAGATAAGAAAAAGCCTCAAAACAGAAGTTAAGAGGCTTTCTCCTCGTATCGTAGCATAGGACAAGGGAGGATACGGTTGAGTTGTTGTGGATGCTATACTTTATTATTGTATGGATCTGTTCGCTATGCTACCATATTTCTTCTACCTTTAATTTACATCTCCATAAATCAGGAGCAAGTTGTTGTAATTTAAATCCTCGTCTAGCATCTACTCTTGCTAACATAAATCCATCAGGCCTACAATAATCGCTATTAGGTTGAAATATAAAAGGAAGATGGAATCCCATAGTCTTGTGAATGACTTGGGCATAAAATGAGTGGTCATTGATTATATTTACTCCTACATTATTTATAGTATTTTCCATAGTAGAGGAAGTTCCGTCGTTTAAATAATTTGCATCTGTATAAGACTCGTTTGAATCCCCTCCGTACATATTGGCTCGTCCATAACCACCCCATAGTCCTGAATAGGTTGGTAGCATTTCATCAGAATCTAAAAAAGTAAAACTCATATCATATACTCTTCTTCCTGATTTTCTAAACCCATAGTGTGCTCCATCATGGTAAGCAGGGGTATTGGCTACTGTATCATTCTCAACATCTGTATATTCAGTAGAATCTACTTCATACTGTCCCGCAGACTCATTATTGGGAAAATCATTTAAAGACCATGCAGGGTGTCCTAACCAAAGAGGAGGTTGAAACCAATTAGAACTTGAAAGATATGACCCTGAGCGAGATTCTACAGATTTGTTTCCATATTCATAACTAAGATTCATTTTTAAGTCACATGGGATACTTAAATCAAAAATCTTTCCAAATGTTAATGCTCCAATAATATAAGCCCTAGTTGCATTTGCATGGCCATAGTGGTCATACATATTTTGGGTAGATGCTAATTCAAAAACTACAGCCGAAACATTTGTAGTAGTAGTACCAAGTGATGGTGCATCTAAAAGTCTTTGCAAAGAAAATCCATTATGCCATGTTCTAGCAGTAGCATCATCTCCTTCATGGCTCCAATTTATGATATCTTTATAACTATCGGTAGTATGACCCTGATGTCCCGTTAAATTGCCTTGAGAGGTTACGGTTCCCCAATTACAGGAAAGGCTACCTATTGCTTGTTTAAGATTATGTCCTAATGCTCCAAAATACCATTCCCCTTTGGTTGCTTGAGAGGCATAATTAAGTCCTGTTGGAGCGCTTATCCATACAGGCGCAGGGGCTGTTGTACTTCCTACACCCTGACTATAATCAAGCACAATCTTTCCATGATTTGTTGGATTAAAATCAAACATATTCTGTATATCTTTAACAGAGGATATTTCTTGTTGATAACTCTCATAACCTACGGTACTGTTTGCATAATCGCTATTTTGCAACATATTCATATCTACTGCTCTACACCAAATATTATCCATCGGGGCTATGGTTGTGTCCCAAAAGGACCACGAAAAAGGTCCCATCATTCCTGTATGTTTAACATATTGTAAGTGGTCTATATAAAATCTTGGTTTAAATGGTATATCTCTCGCCATCAATAACCTCCTTTAATTCTTGTTTTTGTTCTTGCTGATTCTCTTTTATTTAAAGCAGACCCCTTTATACCTTTATATCTAGAATGCGATTTTACAATATCTTGAATATCTTCTAATTTTTTTTCTTTATAATCCTCTAATGATTCTCTTGGAACTAAAATAGGACCTTGCCTTGATTTCCCAAATCTTTCATATGCAGTATTATATAAATCCACTCCTTTTGAGGTATGTTTTTCTACAACAGTTCCCATATTGTCAATATTGTCTCCTGACTTTGGTTCCTCTAATAAATAAGGTTGATAAGTGTTCCCTTCCCAATCACAGCATATTGCTTCACTGATATGGATATCCCCAAGACAATAAAACAATACTTTAGGTAGATACATATCTTTTTTTAAAGTATAGATTAATAGAATCCCATTCTTCATAACAACAGTCCAATCTCTACTGAGTTGAGATTCAAGTAAGACCTTCCCTGCGACATTCATCTGCAAAGCACAAGCCTTACCCGTAACTAATAAAGATAAATAATTATCTCGTAAATATATTCTAGCATGAGTTAATTTTTCATGTGATGGATGTATTTCATATAGGTCAATTTCATTCATTATTATCTCCCTCGTGTATCATGTCTAAATAATTTAGGGTCATTAAATCTTTGTAATTGCCCTGTTCCAAATGTCCCTGCATTTGTATGAAAAATAATATGAATACATATATTAGGACTAAAACCAGAACCCCCAGAAAACTTTCTTGCTCGTTGTCCTAAGAAACTACTATAAGCACCCTCCATAGTCTCTCTACCTGCTCCTGTATAATTTTGAAACGGATGTGTTATATGTGGGTTAAATTTAACTAAAGGTATTGTCCCTGTTGAAGATATACTATTCCCAAAATCATCATATATCTCATCCCAATCATAAGAAACATTTGCAAGTAAAGCAGAAGTACTCCAATCCCAACCATGTGGGAACCCTCCTCCTTCATATATACAATCGTTTGTTCTATAAGCAGGTAATAAATCAACATCATATGACTTTGCTCCTCCGACAGTTGTTACAGCATAATAAGGCGCACTTGTTGGGATATTGAACCTATCATTAAGAGTTAATATTTGATTCCTCCAATAGGATACGGTCTGGTCATTATGTGGAGCCTGTATTACCATGATTTGAATCCTTCCACCCTTTACCCCTTGGGCTAAAGTCAAATCTATTCCATCTATAGAAAAATAATAGTCTTCATTTTCGCTCTCAATATTTTGAAGTTGTGTACATATAGTAATCTCAGGTTTAACTGCTACATTATCTTGAACTATTGTAGGAGGACAACTCCAAGGTTCTATTGTATTTGTTTTAGTATCTGCACTATGTGTCCAAAGACATTGAATTGCTTTTGACCTAGAAGGAACACTCCAATTATTAGGAGAACCTGTTGTCCAATCATATAGAACCTGAGAGGCGTGTAATCTTATTAAATCAATATGTGGAGAAAGTTGTGTAGGAGTTAATCCTGTTATTGCCTCTATAGGAACATCATAATTCTCATGTGGGGGATTAGGACCAGGCAAAGTATAATTAGAGTTATAAAATGAGAACTCCGTACCATCTTCTAATATCCTATAGTTACGGACAAAATTATTCTGAAGCCATTCAACTGCTAAAGGGTTAGCCAGTGTCCATAATGTATTAGGAGACCATCCAGCAGGTAGCCCATCTAGAATATTATTCAAATCAAGTGTATCGTCCCATCCAACTACCGAATAAGCAAACTGTGGGTTCCATTCTCCTCCGATAGGCGAGTCTGTTATTAGTTTGTGCATTATCATTTTATGCGCACTATATCCAGCAGTAGGAAACTGCCCTCCAACATTAAGTGTTTGCAAGGCATCTAATAATGTTAATATATTGTCATGCCTCTCCCAAACAGTGAAATCATAGGCATCTGCATCTCCACCAACCAGTCTGTCATATATTAACGACGGGTCGTTCTCTGTTTGGCTATTAGGATAAGACACATTATGATGTTGTGCTTTTTTATTTGCTCCTCCTTCAAATGTAGTAGGACTGCCTACATAACTATCAGCAATCATAGTAGAATCTCTTGCTGCAGAATCATTTATATCATCAGGAATCTCGCATATACTTTCATCAGATACAGGGGTATACTCTGAATCATTAACACCTGTATAATTAAAAGCATTCGGATTTGTACAATGAGTATTATATACACATGAACCATCTTCTAAATTAGCATTTGGGTCATAATTTATAGCATTAGGGTTCGTACAGCCTTCGATAAAGATTGCTTCATCTCCTATAGCAATACCATGCAATATACTATTAACAATAGTAACTATATCAACAACATTAACAGTACCATCTTGATTAGCATCTGCGGCAACTAGTCTTTGACCTTCAAGTATTGCTATATCAATTTCTAAAAGATGATTAACAATAGCAATAATATCTAGAACATTTACTATACCATCGCCTGTTGCATCACCTGGGGCAAGTTCATCCACCATAGTCGCAGGAGGTAGGACATCATATCCTAATTCTTCATATTCTGCTATTTCTTCTTCTGTAATAGGAGTAGGAGGAACATAAGGTAAAGGAATATCTTCTTGTGTCCATTGATGAGCATTATTAGTCCCATCGTCTAAATTCCATACTTGTATAAATTCAAAAGATAGTATTCCTTTAGACACTCTTTTTGATTGGCACATAAAGGCAGGGTATGCCCACATTCCATTTATATATTCTAGCCTTGTATAATCATGCCCATAAGCCTTTAAACTATCCCCTAATAATTTATCAAATACGACAACATCTCCTGATTCTATCCAAAGATAAGACATCGGGAGGTCGCATTTTATGATTAATTTTTGCTGACATAAATTTAATAATTTATATTTAGCAAAATCAGTAGAATATCCATCATAAATAGTGGTTCCATCTTCATTATTTAAAACAGGAGTCTTATTTATGTGCTGTAGGTCAAATTTATGTGATGACCTTATATACTTTGATTTTATCTCTAGAGTTGAATTTGAATGTATATTTTCTGATGAACCTGAAATTCCATAATAAGACATATCATAGTCGCTAAGGATATGCTCTATTCGTGTTTCTTGCATACAGGCATATTTTTCATTAAGATAATCCCAATTATAACTAAGTTTTATTTTAGTATAAATTTTGTTTGCATTTGTCTGCTTATATGAAAATTTAATTACATCAGATGCTTTTATGATAACATTATCAGGAGATGATGAATCTGTATCAATAAATTCATAATTTTCATTTGCCACACCATAAGCCCAAAAACTTGTATCGTTTGAATATTTATGTGCAATAGGAGTAAACTTCATTTTCCCATCCCACCCAAATCTAGTAAAAAACAAAGTAGAGTTCATCATATCGCTAATTAAATCTTTCGCCTTAATAAAGTCTTTCACTGCAAAAGCAGTCCATGGAGAACCACTATTCTCAGCTATATTGGTATACCCAGACATCATCAGTTCAAAGTATCTCGTCTTATTATATGAGTCTGAATCTAAATTCAAGGTGGCATCTATGCCTAGTTCCTCCGTTACAATATCATCTATAATTTGTGTGAATCCACCTACGGGGACATCAAGAGTAGTATCGTTGTTTCTTATCCTACCTTTTTTTATCCTTGCTGCATAATTCCCGTTATAAAAATCTGATATAACAGGCTCTGCAAACAAGTGCATATTATAAATTCTCATATAGTTTTCAAAATAATACTGTATTCCACTGCTTTGGTCTTGTAGTTGTGTATCAAATCTTGATTCATATGCATGGTTTCCAAATCCAAACCTTATTGCATTTCCTGACCAATCCCAAAAGGCAGGAGTAGGAGTTGCTATATTTAGTGATTGAGAACCCCACATTTGAGAACTATAAGGGGCCATAGCATATCCATCAGTAAAACCTTGATATAAATCATTATAACCGTAAGGATGGGCTGGTAAAGAACCTGATTCAAAATTACTAAAATGCATATGATTCCATCTTCCAATCGCATGGGAATAATTTATAAATTGAGTATCTACTTCATTCGTTGCATGGCCTATATTTGCCCCATTTGTAACATTATTTGGGTCTAAAAGAAAAACATTTCCCACAGTACTTCCACCTTCAGCAAAAGGGATAAAGCAATAGTTTCTTTCTTGATATTCCTCTGAATATTGTGCATAAAAAAAATCATATTCCCAAGACCAAAAGATTCCACTTCTTTGTCCTGCTCCATGTGACATAGGGAATCCATCATCTCTCCATCCGTTTTCAGTTGTTCCATGAGTTATACACATTCCCCCTACTAGATTCCAGTCATTGAATGTTCCAAAATTTCTAGGATAATCATCAGCGTCTGATAGATAAAATCCATCTGATGCTTGTACAACACTAGGCTTTAACCCATTATCATTTCCAAATCCTGCAGTGTGGTCATATACAATCCCATTCCCATCTATCCCATCAACCGTTCTAGGGGAATGCCTTATAGTATGATGAATTTTAGGATTAATATAGTTCATCCATTTACCTAAAAGTAGAACAGGAGTTGGTGTATCAAAATAAGGTCTTTCAACTAATATTTCTTTTGATGGTAATATATTATTATCAAAAGTAACTTCTATTTGATGTTGATAATGTTTTTGATATCTATAATCAGCAGGAGACTGAAACCCATGAAACTCTATAAAAGAATCGTAGTTATATTCTGATGTGTTTGTTCCTGTTCCTCCCCATCTCTCTGAAACCCTCTCAGAATTAAATAAAGCATCTGCCCCCTCATCTCCATTTTCTAAAACTTCATTATCCCAATTTGTCTGACTTTTATAAGATTTAAAACTCCAAGGTTCAGCCAAATCAACATTATCTATATTATAATCAGATACAACTTTAGCACTTGTAGCATCTGCATATGTTCTTAATTGAAGTGTTCCTTCTGCAGTATTGCTTTCTCTATCGCCTCCTCTTATCTCATTCAACTGAGTAGATGTTCTAAAATTAATTCTTAAAGGATACCCAAGACCTGATTCATATCTATTGTCAAAGAAATAATTATACCTTTGGTTAAATACCGAATAGGTCTCCCTTCTAACAGTCCAATAACTCTCAGCATCTTTATCAAAATAAAATATAGGGTCATAATCAATAAAGGAATCGCCAGAAAGGGAATCTAAATATGGCATATTCCAACTTTCGAATGCTCCTGAATATAAATTATGATTATCGGGGTATAATGTGAGATAAGTATCCCCTCCTGTATCTTCAGGATTAAAACTTGTTGCAGGTAAGGGGGTAAAATCTATATTACCATATATCATAGGCACTGCTGTATCAGGATGTATATTTCCTCCTACCCCTTGATGGCTAGGAACTGAACCTTTGGGAATTATAGGATTCAATAGAACTTCTGAATAATCCTCAATAGTAATTTTAACACTTTTTTCGCCATGAGAAACTTTTCGTATAATCCCTAAATAAGCAGGGAAACAATCAGACAAATTAGAAGCACTTTGAGACTGGTAAAATATTTTCACTTCTCTGTTTATCATATTCCTGCCTTCAAAAGAATCTGAAAAAGGGGTATCTGATAATTTATAATTGGACAGCCTTATCGTTATATTATTTACTTTAAACTTATTTCTAGCAAAGTCATAAGATTCGTTAGTAGTTGGCATATTCAGACTTAAATCATGCCAATAGATATCATTGAAATGTTCTTTCTTCTCAGATATAAAGATTGAATCTTCCCTTGGTCCTCCTGTATCAGTCATTGTTCCCGAAGAATCCCATCCAATAACCATCATTGTATGGATATTAAGAGTTTTCGTCTGTATATCGGCTTTAAATTTGGGATATAAACTTAAATCAATCAACTAAAGTTTCTCCTCGTCTTACAGCATCACGAATCATTGGAATTGCAGTATCAATAATATAATCTTCATCCATTACATTACCTTCAAATACTATATTTATATTCTGACCTCCTCCTCCTCCTGCTTCGCCTCCTCGTACATTAGGAGCATTTAAAGGAGTAACTTCTACATTCTCAGGACCATTCTCTCCTACTAGGAATGTTGTAGGCTGTGTTACCTGACCTGAGAAACCAACTGCGGCACTTTTAAGTTGCGATAATTGAGCCATTTGTGCAGCAAGTGCTGTTGCAGCGAATAATATAGCAGTAGGTATTGATGCCCAACCTTTACCTGCAGCAAGACCTTCGTTATATGCTGTTGTTACTGATTCAGGTATTATTTGTAATATTTTTGCAATTCCTGCGGCCTTTTGAAGTTCTTTAAATTCCTTGAACTGCCCTGATGCTATTGCTAGATTCTTTGCAAAGGTGGCTTTTCCTCTTGCTGCGGCTTCAGCATCAAGTTTTGCTTGGGCTTCTTGGTATTTTTTTCTTCCTTTAAACATCATTGAGAATAATTCAAATTGACCATCTACTTGTTCCTTTGATACTCCACCAGGGGGTATAATATTTCCATCTCCATCTACCTGCCCTGAATCGGCAACTGTATCCTTATATACTAAAACACCTTCTGTAATTCTTGCTATTTGCTCTAATATAGAATCAGACATGGCTTCCCAATTATCTGCCATCTCCTCTGAATCAGGATTCAATGTAGCATCTAGTAATTCATGCAATCTCATGATTTCTTCTATATTATCAGCAATAAGAGTATCTATATCTATTTCAGGAGTCATATCTAAAGGTTCCATTCCTATAAATTCTGCAACTGCATTATAACCCTCTTTAATCTTATTGAACATTCTAATAAAGAAGTTTGCTATCTCAGCACTTAATGTTTCAAAGGTAATAATCAATCCCTCATCAATAGTATTTGAAAATACTTCCCATCTTAAAATAAGATTGCTAAACATATCTCCAAAAACTCCCAAAATATCTGTTCCTAATTTCTTAAACTGACCTAATCCTATCTTCCTTAGTCTTTTCCATATAATTCCAAATATATTAGAAATAGCTTTTCCTAAATTGCTAAATAATTTCCCAACATTTTCAAGGTTTAAGGTTGCTCCCCAATCAACCGTCTTAACCGTATCTATCCATGATTCTATGACTCCTGTCATTTTAGTAACCATGTCTTTTGCAAATGGTAACATCTTATCCCCTACAGTTGCTAATAATCTGCTCCAAGCATCTTGCATATTAGATAATTTGCCTTGCCAAGTTTCTGCTAATAGGTCTGTTGCTCCTGCAATCTTTCCATCAGGGTCCATCATTGCTTTTTCTAAAGCCTTTCTAAATTCAGGGAGTGTCAGTTTTGTTAAGTCGTCTATACCTTGAGTATCTTTTATTAATTGAAGTATTCCTCTTTCTCGTAGTATATCTGCGGCACCTGCTCCTCCTGCAAATGCTCTACCCATTGCCTGAGATGCTTCAACAATATCTAATCCCATAAAAGCGGCGAGGTCAGATACAGGCTTTATCATCTTTTCAGAATTAACACCAAAGGCCTGTAAACTTGCTCCTGCTTCTACTACATTCTTAACAGCAAATGGGGTTGTTGCAGCAACTTTATTAAATTTATCAAATAATTTTGTTCCCTCTTGGACACTTCCTGTCATTGCAGTTAATCTTGTTTTTAATGCCTCAAACTCTCCTGCGGTTGATATTGCGCTCTTTCCTAATTTGAATATTGCTGCACCTAGTACAAGTGGGCCTAAAACCTTTGCTAGTTTTTTAGCAGAACTTGCAACTCCTCCCATTGCTCTTTCTGTCTTTTTATGCCCTGATGGTTTAAATATTATAGGTACTGTTGTTGCCATTATTTATTAATACTCTCCTTACTTTCTGAATTATGTATGGCTTTTACTTCTGCATCTATAGTAGTATAATCTTCTATAAACGACAAAGGAGTTTCTTGTATTGTGGAATAAGGGGGTGTATTAGAAGCCTTGCTGTATATATACTTATGTATAGTTGCCTGTATCTTTCTATCTAGCAATTTATCATAATTAACAAAAAAACCTGCACTAACATATAACCCTTCCCCCACACTATTTGACTTTCCTTTGGCTCTATCGTAAAGCCTTTCCAATTCATCATAGACATCGTCCATGTTATTAAAAATTAGTTTTTTATTAATCGATGGTGCTAATGCTTCGTAAGGAAAATCTCCGAAATAAGGTTTACTTACTCCCTTATGGCTAATCCAAGTGTTTAAAATTACTTGGATTTCGTGGACTTTTTTCCCTCATTCATCATCTCCACCACTTTTTGACCTAATTGGGAAATATCCTCTGTACTCATTTCCATAAGTTGTTCATCAGTAATTTTGACTGCTTTTCTTATGATTTTTACAAAAGATGAGAACTTCTGTTCCGTTGCAGCAACCATTGCCTCATCTAATATTTCCATTCTTAGGTCTATCGTAATATCATTAACTTGATATTCTTTCTTTTTTATCTTTATCATTCCCTTGTCCTTTCATTTTAAGGTGCTATTGTTATACTAACCATATTCGCTGCAGTTCCATCATCATTCCCTCCTACTACAGTAAATGGTATTGTTTGCATTAATACTGCCCCACCACTATCAATAGTAGGCTCATTAAGTACACAAGTATCTAATGCTACAGTAAAACCAGACGATTCTTGTATATTTACATCAACTGTAGCACTATTATAAAACTCTCCTCCTAAAATTAAGTCATGGACAGCATCATCTCTTATACAAGTTATTGAGCCTGTAATTTCAAAAGGTCCTACCATTGCATAACCAAGTGGCTCAAAACCACCAGCACTTGTGTCGTTATAATGTATCCTTTCAATAGTTCTAGATATATTTAATTCCCAAGAGGATATATTAAGAACTTCTAATGAACCTCCGTTAATACCTGTAGTTGCCGCTTCCAAACTTCTTATATTCTTTGGAGTTCCATCATCATGGTCGGCACTTGTAATATCTGCTTCTGCTTGTGATGAAACATTATCAGGCATATAACCTGTTGCCCAATTAATTGTGCATACCAACTCTCCACCTTCACTTGTAATATCTTCTGATAAAGTGACACCTGTGCCTATACAACCACGACAAACCACATTATGTTTTGTAGCATCTGAACCTGCATTAATAAACCTTATATTAAATGTTGCAGGACTAGAAGTCGAATCATGCTTATATGATGCTGATGGAAAAGCATAAGTATTCTGTAAAACTGCAGCCGAAGAACCTTGTTCAAAAACAGCGTCTAAGGCCAACAATACAGACAATGGCGTTCCTCTTAATGTAGTATCAAAAGTCCATAATTTAGTTCCTTGTGAATGATGTGCTTGATTTGCAGTTGTAACATAAGACCCTGTTCTTGGCGATGCAAACTCAAGGGGGACAGATGCTTCAGGTATAGTGAATGCTGTTGTTTGAAGTTTTTTTAATCCTGCATTATCAGGGGTATCATCTTGACTTCTGCCTACTTTGTCCTCTTTTTCATACCAGACTGATACATCCTGACTCGGAAAATAGTTACTCATTATTTATCTCCTTTTCTTTTTTCTTTTTTTTAGTATCAGGTTTTGATACCTCTTTTTTCTTTTTTTCTATTAACTCAAAATGCCCTTTTACATCTTCAGGTAATTTCTCAAATTCTTTTTCCTGCATATCTAATGTTCCGCCTCTTTTTAAAACTTCAACAGTACCTATATTAAAATAAGTATTTTCAGCAGTTTTATATGAGTCCTTTGCTTTATACTTTGCCATTCTTTCTCCTATGTAAAATGATTAAAATTTGTTACTTGAACTTCTAACTCAGCGATAAATATATTGTCTTTGTCATCTATATCTTCATTCTCAACATTATATGTTCTATTTACCACTTCTAGTTTTGCCCAATTGTCACTTGTTGTCTTAACTTGATTATCTATTAATGCTTTCTTTAGTTTATCAATTCTATTTTTTACGAACTCGTTATCTTGGTCTTTACTCATATCTGCTTTAGTATAATATGTTATTGTAACATCATAAATTCTAACTTCAAAGTTCGTTGCTAAATCTTCACTCGAATCTGATTCAAGATTAATCCTAATACACTCATTACCAAACATTTTAAAAATAGGACTAATATAAACATTAGGGAAATCGTCATCCAAAATAAACTTAATAGCCTCCTCAATTTTAGGATAAGAAATCTTATCATAAGTGACTGCCATTATTCCTCTCCAATTCTCCTACCAACTCTCCAACTATGCGTTGCTTTAATTGAACGTACTCCTGAGTTAGTGGTGTTCATTGCATAATTTCTAACTTCTATGTGCCATTCATCATCTTCTGCCATACTATTTCCTTGAAATCTAAACCATATGCCATGTACTTCCTGTAACCCTCCTGTAACAATCAAATCATCAAATAATTGTGCCCCATATAAGTTGTTACCTCCAAGAGCATAAATATCTACCTTGCATGTTCCATAGACCCCTGCAACACTACACTTTATTTTCACTCTGTCGTAAGGCGCTCCTGTCCATGAACCTACAGTCTCAACTAAATACATTGTTCCTGTTCTTGTGACTTCAGTAATTGAACCTTTATGGTCTGCAGCATCAACTTCAAATGATAACTTAATATCGCCATTATTTATCTTATTTAATATTTCCTCTGATTCTTCTTTAAGCGCTAAGGCTTCTTCTGAATTAGGGTCCTTTGATACAAGCAAGTGATGGGCAACCAATAAAGCAGTAAGCCTTTTCAGAATATAGTCATACTCAGGAGTATCACTACCATCTGTAGCCTCTGCATATTGAAACGACTTTGGGATAGGTCTTGGAAAACGAGCATCTAGCATTGCAGATAACTCCATAGAACAATTTACAATCATTCTATCAATCAAGGTTGCCCAATCTTCACCTGCTTCCATTAATAATTCATTTGGGTCGGTAGTACTGTAAAAAAGGCATTGGTCAAAATACGAGTCATAATACCATTGAGTAGCCTCTGATACCTCTATATAATTTTGTATTGTTGAGCTAGCAGAAGTATTCCAAAGAGAAGGAGTACTCCCTAATGCTCCCCTCCTAACTGTAATTTTATTAGTACCTGTGTCAATAGCCTCAATAAAAACATATTCAACTCCTGAGCCTGAATCATCCATTAAAGCATAGGCTCCAGGCTTAATATCTCCTTCAGACCCAAGAGCCATTGAAGAATAACTAATTGTATTATACTTATAAG
>VTLG01000054.1_pt1 | contig 36910 bp, 53 predicted proteins | sample 4694571 | NCBI WGS metagenome assembly VTLG01 (sample SAMN12604809, study PRJNA352737) | marine metagenome | biome: ENVO:00000447; feature: ENVO:00000209|ENVO:00000569|ENVO:01000036; material: ENVO:00002151; isolation source: viral sequences binned using virsorter ...
CTTTTTCTTTTAGCTGTGGTGTTAGTTCTATGCTAAATCTTTTCTTTGGTCGTTTACCAAACTCTCTTTCGGTTTGAGAATGTAATTCCCTTACAGATTTAAAAGGACTTGGTATATTTATTTCTTTATCTTTCTGTATAGCATTTCTATCTAATTTCTTAACAATCTTCTCTGCATTCTTTGGAACAATCTCATCATAGAATTTAGCCACACCTTCATCATTCCATCGATCCATTTGTGCTTTGCCAGGAGTTATAGATACAAAATCATAACCTTCATCAACTGCTCTAGATAATATTCTTTTTAAAGTAAGCTGTGTCCATTTATCGGTGTTTGTTATGAATGGTGCTTTTGGTATGTTTCTCAAAAGTGGGTCATTTTGATAAAAATTTATTTGTTCTTGTAAGTCATACACCTCTTTCATAAATTTACTATCTCTTAAACCACGAACTTGCTTACCATTTTTAAAAATAAAATTAGCAGATACTTGGTCTTTAAACGCATTACGCATCTGTAATGGAAAATCTGTTTCAGTAACCATAAAATCTATATCATCAAGTTGTTTTTTTACATCTTCAGATGTTGCTAATTCTTTTCTTCTAGACACATACCAATCAGTAAAAGGAATTTGTTTGTTGCCTTGTTTAATTGTAAAAGTATTAAGTAAGTCTTTATATTTAAGTTGTGCATCTGCAAGTTTTAAATCTATATCTTCTAATTCTTTTTTAGAAAGTAGAAAACCTTCATCTCTTCCTTGTTGACCCCAATCCGATTGAATCTCCTCTATATAAAATACTTTCTTACCATCGCTTGTTTTTCTATCTTTTGTTCTAAAATGAGCAATGACATTCTCTTCATCAAAATGACCTTCATCAAAAGATACTTTAGGGTTATTATATTTAATTAAAAACTCTCGGTAATTATATCCGCCTGGTTCTGTGTATTCTTCATACTTTGCTGTTTTTTTTCTTGATGGTTCAATAAGACCCTCATCTACCATAATTTGTTCAGCTTGTATTACAGCTTCGTCAAACGATGCTATACTTTGCCTACCCCTTCCGAAGTTTCTCTGTAAATAATTTTTACCATCTTTCATATCTGCTTCTGATCTAAATATCTCATATCCTTGGTCATTACCTCCTTTAATTACATATCCTGTTTTAGGATCAACAAATGTATAAACAGCCCTTCCTTTTTCATCACTTGTAAAATCATCTTTTTCACCTCCTAAAAACCTTTGGCTTAGATTTCCATGATTGCTCATTCCCCCTCTTGCATCATTACCTTTTAATTCAACCTCATCTAACTCTATTCTGTTTGCGTTTATCTGGTCTTGTATTTCTTGTTTAGTAATCTTGCCTTTATTAAGAACATCATCAAGTCCTAGCCATTCTATCTCATCTGGTTTTACACCTGCTTTAAGTAATTGTTGACGATACTGTTGTCCTGTGCCTTTGTTTTGTTTTAATTGATTGGTTACTTCTTCTGCTTTAGAGTAAAAGTTAAGGCGGTCTGTTTTTGGTTTAAGGTTTACAACTTTACCTTCTGTAGGAGCTAGTTTAGATAAACCTTTGTCTACCATCCTACCCATTTCACCTACACCCATACTTGATACAGCTACCGATCCTTTATCTTCATCTAATCTTTTTTGTGCAGATTCACCTACTTGTTCTAACTTCTTCTTTGTACCTTTTATTATTTGTGGAGCTTTAGCTACACCTACACCAACAGGACCAGCAACATCAAAAAACTCACCGAAAGAAAAACCAGCTTTTGCATCTTCTTTCATTTCTGGTGAATATGTTTCTAAACTATCAACAGTTTTATCCCATAACTCTTTATAAAATTCTGAACCAGGTATTATACCACCTTTAGAGAATTCACTAAAACCTTTAGAAAAAGCATCTAATTTTTTACCATCTTCTGCTGACACAGCATCCTTAATACCATTTATTAATCCGACTAAATCAGTAGGTAATCCTGCGGTTGCACCTAATACTCCTGCAACTGTGCCTACACCCGCAGCTCCTACTCTTTGTAAACCTTGTCCAACACTTTCTAATGTTGACATCTCTTCTTTTATTCTAGCAACAGGAATCCCTTGCTCATTTAAGACAAGCTCATAATCAATTCCTAATTCATCATACTCACTTCTTTTTGATAACTCTTCCATTACATCCATAGTTATTTACCTTTTTTTATTTTAATTAAGTTGTCTAATTGTGTTTGCATTCTTTCAAGACTAATTAACCTGTTTTTATACCTTTTTCTTACATTTTTAATACCACTTTCTTTAATTTCCTCATTAATTAGTTTTGTTAAAAATGTTATAGCTTCATCTATATCAATAGTTTGTTTAGGATTACTTATTTCTCCACCATATTTAAAATATGCAACTTTATTAAGTATGTTTTCTTTATCCGCAACAAGTTCTTTAAAAGCTTCCTCTTTTAAAGTTGTAATTAAAGATTTTTCTTTTTTATCAAGGTTGGCCTTAACATCATAATATTCACCTTTTTTACTAGCTGCTAAATACTCTTGAAAAACATCATCAATAATTTGACTAGCAATCTGTCTATCGCTTTTTTCGTCCTTATTCAAACCTTCAACAGAAACATCAAGTTTATATTTATTTTTAAATATTTGAGTTTGTTTAGTAAAAAGATTATCGTTATTCTGTTGTATTTTTTTTGATAAGTCTTGAAAAGTTTTATCTTTTATATTTTCTCTATTATCAAGTAAATCTGCTGAAGTAAGACTACCATTATTACCTTTTTCTATTAAATTGTTTTCTATATCAATTTGTTCTTGAGTTTGTATTAACGGTGCAAAACTTGAACCTCTTTTATCTAACTCTGTTATTTTATCGTTTTGTATCTTTAGTGGTAATAAAGGTAGAATTTTTTCTGCAAGTTCATAATTGTCAGATACTATAGCATCATCAAACCTTTTAGAATTAATTTTATCTTCACTCTCAATATTTTCTACTTGTCTTTTCTTTGCATTAGATAGTTTTTTATCTTCATCCATTAAATATTGTTCTAATTTTTTTTTCTCTTCTGGTTTTAAAAAGTTATAAATGGCATCTATTTTTTTATTACCTGTTCTACCATTAATAATTAAAGCCTCTGCATCGTCACTTGCTTTGTCGTTTATGAGAGCTTCTTGAGCAGCTGCATAATATAATGTTTGCACAAAATCTTTTCTATAATCTTTAAGACTTCCTTCTAATGTAGAACGACTAACATTTAAAATTTGAGCGGCATCAGATAAATCTCTATTATGTTTAACATATAAATCATTGATACTACCTCCAGCATCTACAATAGCAGTTATTTCTTTTGGCAGTTTATCTAAACCAACTTGAAACATTTCTGTAAATTTTCTTTTATCATTTTCTAAATCCTGTTTTGCAATTTCTTTATAGTAATCTTTCAAATAACCATTAGCTGTGACACTTAATGAGGCTTTTAATTTTGTATTAACTTCAGGAAAGTTTTTTGTTAAAGATGTAAAACCAAGAATTGTTGCATCTAATTGATCGCCATACTCTTCAGGAGATATTTTGTTAGCTTTAGCTTGTATATCTAACTCGGTAAATGATTTTACTGCTTGAGTTTCTACATCTAAAACTAAACCTTCAAGGGCAGCACTTCTCGCAAACTTACCTTTTGTACCATATCCATAACCTTTAAAAACATCTTCTCCTGTTTGATTTGCTTTTTTTATTTGTTCAAGAGTAATTGGATTGGTAGCTCCATATAATTCACCCTCTTCCTGAACTCTCGTTTCCATTTCCTTAAAAAAGAAATTGGTCATTTGATTTAGATTTTGTGACAATGCGGACATTCCAGATTGTGCCTGGTTAAACACACCCATCTCTGCCTCTGACGATGGAGAGTAACGAGGACCGAGAAATTGTCTTTGTAATGTTTTTCTTGTTGCCATTACTTATATTCCCATTACAAGATTACCACCACCAAAATTCATTCCTGGTGTGCCAAAATTACTTGGTCTTAAATTTCCCATGACAGGAGTTGTTGTCATAGCCGACCTTCCCATTCCAAATTTATTACCTAAATCAAGTGAAAGATTTGGTGTTAAAGCACTAAACGCACCAGATAAACCAACCTGTAATGCTGCCATACCTAAACCACTTAATGCCTGACTTCTAGCTTGAGCTTGTGCCATCTGTCCTCTGTACTCTAAATAACGAGCTTCCCTATCCGCTTTTTCTACAGCTAATAAAGCCTCTTCTTCCTGAACATTTACATCTAAAGCAGCTGGTCTTAAAATCTGTTGTTTACTTACAGTATCAACAGAACCAACAAAAGGATTTACTGCACTTGCATAACCACCAGCTATATTACTAGCTAAAGCTATTTTTGCTCGTCTTAATATTTCATTGGCTTTTTCTTTAGCACTAACCGCTTCTATTCTGCCTTCTAATCTTCTGTTTCTTGCTTGAGCTTCATAGGCTTGTCTTTGTATCTTACCACCAGCAATAGTTGCCTGATATTGTCGGTAAGACAAAAATAAACCAATTCCACCAAATACCGCTGAAGCACTCATTGACTACCACTCACATTGTATTCTAAACCAAGTAATGTAAAAAACAGAGGTTTAGTCTGGGTTATTTCTAGTTGTACTTCGCTACTATATCCAAGTATCGGAGTAACTCTTTTACGACCAGAAAAAATAGTTTCGGCTGAATCAAGAGTATAAGGAAACTGTTTTAATGGAACTTCCTTACCATTGATAGCAATGTTTTGAGTTTGAAACAAAATAGGACTAGCATCTACAATTCTTTTCTTTCTGCCAACCATAGTTCCAGAAGGTAGTTTAGGTTCAGCTGGTAAAGTCTTGGCAAGTACATCATAATGTAAACCTATCTCTACATATGTTGTTGGAACTTGATCTATAGTTATCTGTCCAGACGAAACAGTTTTCGTACCCAAAAATATATCATCTCTAATAACTTCCACAGTTTTTCCTTCCAAATGAGTAAGACCTGTAACTGTGGTTGAGGTAGGCTTATTCCCATCAGAAGACCCATCAAAAAGCTGAAAAGAGCTATCAGTAGTTCTATCGTCATCTAAAATCTCCACATAGTGTTTTGTTGCTGAGTTAATTGTTCTTTTTACAATAACATAAATATCATTAATATCCACACTACAATCTTCAAAAATTCCGTCAGTTATAAATTCACTAGGTGCAACAACTTTCTGTGTTCTGTGTATAGAATAGGCTGCCATTGTTCCATCCTGTCCATTCACAATAATTAATAAATCACCATCATCAGTAGAGGTTGCTCTACGAAATGTCATCTTTACAGGAGTTTTCAATAAATGGCTAGATAATAAAGATATGTTGTTTGATTGATAAGACAATTCAACATCACTAAATAAAAATTCTCGTAAGGCTTTACCTGATCTTTGTAAAAATATAGTGCCGCCTTCAGCTGCAACAGGTATAATGTTTTCTTTTGATCCAGATTTAGTCGCAGCTTTTATTGTCAGATTACCTGGTGTAATTGGCTGACCTTCAGCCTGTTGGACAAAAAATTCTGAGCCACTCGAAAAAATCTGCAAATCTCTCCCACTTCTTAATCCTGTAATTGAATTAACTGCATCTGAAGAAAGTATGGCAAAGATTGCGTCATCATCTAAACCCTCAGACTCTTTAAAATTAAAAAAATCTCCAACCTTACTTCCAAACAATGCAGAAGGCAAACTTTTAGCACCACCAAAATATAAACGACCTTCATGGAATGTTCCTGATCTAGGATACCCTCTGTCTGTTGACCACACATCTTCATATCCAAACTCTATTTCATAATCACCACTTGCTATAGCGGAGGTACTAAAGAATGGTACTTCAACATTTGTTTTTACTTTTGTTGCAGATTCAAATTCTATGATTCTAGCTCTACCAAAACCATTAATTGAATTAATATATTGACCAACCTGACTATCAACAGAAAATGTGGAGGTATTGTCAGGTTGAGTGGTCCAAGCCTCACTAACAGTTGCAACCTTTGAAGAACCTACATAATCAGATATAATTCTATTTTGTCCTGAACCTGTACCACCTGTTATTCTAATTGTTGATCCATTGTAAATGTCATCAGTAGCCACAGCCGAACTATCTAAAGTTATTCCGCTTGATGCTCCAGCTTGAGCTGTACCTGTTCTACCCTCATGAAATATACTAGCAGAAGCAGTTATTGTTGATGTGCCATCTATTGAAGAAGGAGTTATAGTTCCGCTAGGTGTTGTTGTATTTAAATTAAAAGCAAATTTTGGAGATGTCAAAGAAATAGTCGAAGCTGTCCAAGTTTGATTGTTTGCACCTCTTACAATTTTTAGTGGTGGTAAATCTTCATTGATTATTATTAGAGTATCAGCAGATTGTGTAAATGTAAGTTTATCAAAAGATATATCACCAAAAGAAACTGTTAAGTAATTATTACCACTTGAATTAATATTTGTAACAGGTTGACCATTACTAAAAACAAACATTCTTACATTATTTGTTGAGCTTGTTGAAATTTTTACAAACACTAACATAAAAGAATCAGTAGTTGAAAATTCAAAAGGAATTAATCTTATACCTTGCTGAGCGGTAAAACCTGAACCTAAATGACTTGAAACATCTAATAAAAATTGTGTGCCTGGTCTGCGTTCTATTGCTCCTTGAGGTATGCATAAAATGTTTGTCGCTTTCTCAAGTGCATTTTGATATTGATTTATATCCACTCTGCCTTTTACCAACGGATCAAACTCGCCCATAGTAAAGGACGATTGATATTGAACGATCCTAGACATTAATTTCTTACCTCAGTTAACAGATACTGACCGATTACAGGTGGTGTTTCCCCAGCACCATCAATGTTAATCGCTGTTCTAAAGTAACCTCCTCTGTTGTTGTCAGCTGCTGTACCTAATGCAATTTGTTTGTAATATGCACCTTTCTCTGTCTGATCAGTTATTGGTTCAGCTAAATTCCAAGCTAACATATACACAAGTAATTGTGTAAAGTAACTTGGTAGTTTACCTTCTACAACATCCTGTTGGTAATCAACAAAAATTTTATCCCTATCTGATAATAATGTTTCGCCTTGAACTTCCCATTCACCATTTATTTTTGGTGAGCCTCGGTCACCACTCGCATAAACCGCTCTCGGAACACTATTAAGCATATCAGGGGGGAGGGCATATTGATATAAAAAATGTGCTGTCGGTGCGGTGGATAACCGAGAAAGCTCAGCCTTTTTTAAAGAAAAACTCCAAGGATACATACCTAGAGTTGTAGCTTTAACCTTTGGAAAAATTATAGAACACGCATTACCTACTGCTGTTCCGTTTGTAAAATTTGATATTGTATCAGCACCAAGCAACAATAAAGCCTGATTCGCTATACTTACTTGAGTGTCACCTGCTGCCATAAAAATCCTTTTAAGTAGGGAGGGAAAATCCCTCCCCACAGTTTATAGTTTAGTCTGAGTCAGCAACACTAATTGCTGTTCCGTCACTAACATCTACTACACCACTAGCATTGCTTAGTACAACAACTAGGGAAGCTGTAGGTGTGTTAGAGTCATGAACATAAATTAGATCACCAACTTTTACTTCATCCGATACCGAATTGAAGTAAGCTGCTGTATTCATAGTGGCTAAGCTATCAGTAGTGGTATAGCTCCACATTTGTGGTGCAGTACCTCGTTTACTCATACCGCCAATAGGATTCCAGCCTGTTCTAGAAAATGCCATAATTTACCTCCTACGACTCTCTACAAGTTACTTTAATAAGACCAGCTGTGTCAATCGCAACAGCACCAGCAGAATACATAGCACTCACTAGGAATGAAGTTTTCTCCGGCACATAGTTGACCTCAACTTTTGGTGGGATACCCACACCGCAACCGATGGCTGAACGATGATAGAAGAAAGTATTTCTATCGTTTGAACCATCAATAGCTAGTCCGCCTTCATCTCTGTCACCAACAATGTGAAACTGAAAACCCATCATGGTATTCAATTCACCAGCAACTAGAGCTTTGATGTTTTGGAAATCTCCAGAGATTGCTCTTTCATCGCCAAGCAATCCAGCAAGACTATTCGCATGAATAACTGCGTGTCTGTCTGTTGGAGGAACATTAGCAGCATCCATAGCTTTTTTAGCTGCAATAATTTTTCCAATATTCAAATCTGAAGCAGAGGCTGATCCCGAAGTCACGACTGTATTGGCAATCGTGGTTCCTGGAGAAGCTGCTTCCATAACATCAATTATTATTTGGTCCTCTCTACGAGCAATGGCTTTACCCACTACTTGTGCAAGTTCCTGTCTTTCGTCAAAATTAACCTTTGCTTGGTCAAAAATGTCCGAATATTCAGCCGCAATGTAGTTCTCCATAGTGGCTGTTACTGTTGAGAATGAAGTGTTTAAAGGAACAACATCTGTCTGTGGTGTTCTAATCTGTGCAGTACCCTTACCAATTTTAGGGAATTTTACAGTTGAACCCTCAACATTTGTACGCATCCTAACACTATCTCTTAATACTGCATCACCTTGATAAGCCTGTTTTACTTCAGCCTCAAACAAAGTAATAAATGCAGTTGATAATCCCGTACTCATTAGCACTCCTTGTTAAAGTTAATATAAAACTAATCGCCTATCGGTTATTGAAAAAATTCAGCCTTGGCTACAAGATTCCGCTCTTGCAACGACTCATTTCTGAGCAGCCAAACTCGCCCTGAGTAGGGTTGTGAGTTAATATTATATTTATAACTCTTTTTTTAGAAAAATTCAAATTTATTTTATAGCTTTCCAGCTCTCTCTAATTCTTCTAAATCTCTTTCAACTTGTTTTCTAAACGCAATATCATCCTTATAACGAGGGTCAGCGACTCTTGATAAAACCTCATCTTTAGCTAAACCACCATCAGAAACATTGACAGTAGGTATTTCTCTTTCACCCATCAATCCTCTAAATTTATTTAGCAATCGTTGACCAGAGGCAGTTCCACCCCATATCTCAAGTTCACTATAATCTTGTTCGGATAAAATCCCTTTAGAAACTAGACCTCTTCCCCATTTAATATTAGAATTTACAATGTTGTCTGCGTTCTCACCAAGTTTTTCTTTTTCTTCTTTGATATGAATTTTTTCCTGTTCTTGTTGTTCAACACCCATATCACCAATTTTAGTAACAATTTCATCAAAAGCAGTTTGAGAGATATTATTTTGTTTCGCCCAATCTTTAAAAGTATCAAGGACAGGATCACCCTCTGTAAATCCAAGTTCTTTTGATTTATCTAAAGAGTATTCTTTGGGTGCTTTAAAATCTCCATTATGAAATTTTTTCTCTAACTCACCATAGGCTTTAGCTAAACCTTCTACATCTGGTCCGTCTTTCTCATCCCAAAACTTCTCTGGAAAAGTATCTGGTCTAGTAAACTCAAGGTTTTCTAAATCCTCACCATCAAGAACCTCTTCTTGCTTTCCTGTTGACATACCATCATCAGATACCTCTTTAGTATCTTCCTGTGGTTGTGCCATTAATCCTTTATCTTCTACAGGTTGTTGTTCTTCTTGTTGATTTTCTTGTTCAGTATTTTCATTTTCGTTCATAAGTTGCCCTCTTCATTTTAATTAATATTTCTCTTATTATAGTGTTCTGACCATCTCTAAAATATCCAAAACTTGAATCATATCCAGGAGTCCAAGTCGGTGCATCCAGATATGTTTTTTTAAGATGTATCAGTAATTTTTTCCCATCGTTAGATGAAAAAACTCGTTGATATAGTTTATCTAATTCTGTTGGTTCAATAGTTTGATTAGGATTAGGTGTTGCATCTAAACCATCCCAACCAGGACTATTTATGTTTTGTGTTTCTTGATTTGTTGCTTTCATTTTTTTTTGCCCTCCAAAGCTTTGGGTCATATCCCCCATAGTTAAAATTCATTATTCACCATACCTATTCATCAAACTTCTTAAATCTCTTCTTGATTTTGCAGTATAATATCTATCACCTTCTTTCATTAATTGATAACCCATTCTAAAATCTTGCATTACACCTTTTGAAAAAGTTGGATGTTTTTTACCTTTGAGAATCATTCCGGTTCTATAATCTCTTGTTGGTAAATGTCCTACAGCATCTCTTGTGTATCCAAGCTTTTTTGCAGTTTTTATATCGTAACCACTACCTTCTGGATTAAATTTAAATAAACTTGCCACTATTATTCCTCTTGCGGTGGTGGTGGTTGTGCTTGTTGTTGCTGCGCCATCATCTGAGCTTGTTCTGCGATTACTTGTTGCATCTGCATTCTCTCTTCCATAGTCGTTCTTATACTTGCTGGAATACCCATAGCATCCGCCACAAAGTCAGCAACCTCCTCAAGTTTTACTGTCATCTGCCCTGTCGGTCCTAGCTGACTAGCTATCTGTGCGTACTGCATAACTTGGTTCACTTTAGCCATATTAGTTGCCATAGCAATTTCACCTATTGGCTGTATCTTAACTTGCAGACCATTTACTTTCAATGGTAACTGAATAATACCTAAAGAATCCATAACCTCTAATGTTCTTCTTACAACAGGATACATTGTTTCATTTATTAGCCTACCATAAGCTGCACCAAGATTCTGTGAAAGTTCTTTCATTCTTTGTGATACTTCTAAGGCTGTTCTCGCAGACATATTGTCAGGTGGCAATGACTCATCCAACATAATTTTTTTTATGTTTACTCTTAAATCATTCGCAACAATCTGTGATAACTGTGGATCACCACTTCTCGGTAGTGGTTGTAAGTCAGCTCCTCTAGGACCACCATTTGAATTTACAGGAATGATCGCACCAGGAACAAGATTTATAGAACCAGGATTTATAACACCAGAATCAACAGCAGTATAGACTCCTGCAATGGTGAGTGAAGCATTTTTAAGAGTTAATTCTAAAACTCTGTTTAGTGTTTTTATATCTGGTAAAGCAGTTAATACAGGTCCTCTACCATATCTTTCGTTAGCTGCTTTCATGTAACGAGCAATAACCCAAGGAAAAGATTTTAATCGTCTATAAACTAATTCATTATTTCCACTATGATCAATAATCTGATAATGATAATCTCCTGTTTCTTTATCGTAATATGTACCCTCAATTAATTTTACTGTTTCGTTTTCTCTTCCTTCAAAACTGTTTTTCATATCTTGCGGTATTTTTATATCAGGAAACTCTTGGTCAAGAATACCAAAAGGCTTTCGCATTTGTCTATATACTTTATCTACTGTTCCAAATGGTCCTTCCTCAAAGGTAACTAGGAAAGTCGGTACAGCAGTATATCGTATAGGTGTTATTTCATCTCCAGGCTGTACCAACATTACCGCTGTACCAATCGCTAGTTCTAAAAGAAACTCGCCCATTGCCTGATCAAAGTTAGATTGTCGCATAACATCAAACATTTTGTTTTGATAACTGTCTAATACTTGCTGTGTTTCTATTTGTCTTTCTTCTGGTATTTCAGAACCAGGAACTAAACGACACCATTGCGTAGCTGGAGGAAACAATCCTGATTGCATTTTATTTGCAAATTTTTGTGTGGAATCTATGGCTGTTGAATCAAACACCCTTGACATTTTATCTTGCCCTGGAGTATCCGATTCATAGTATCCATCGTAGAGATTTCTCATTGGTAAGGCATATCGGTAGGCATCTTCGTAAATAGACCTCCAATTATCCTTGTGACTATTTGTAAGTTCGTATTTTTTTTTTAATTGTTCTGGATTTAATTTTGCCATTATGTCCTCTTATGTTTGTTAGCAAAGTTACGAGCTGACTCTACACTTCTAAATCCCCAAGCTCGTAAAGCCAAAGCCTTTCTAGTCGGAGTACCATCAGGATTTTTCATTGGTCCTTTCATTCCAGAAAACCGAGCTGCAAAACTTACTCGTCTAGGATTAGTTCCTGTTTTAACAGGTGGTTTAAGATTTGCTCCTTCTTTTCTTTTAAAAAATTCTCTGCCTTTTTGTGTTAGACCGCCTCTAGGATTTTTATGTTCTTTTCTCATACCTATTCATTATAAGCTGTGTTAATGACAGGCTCTCTCATAGAACTACCTCTCATCAAATTTCTTTTAGAGCGAGTATCCGCTTTCGCTGTAACTGTTCTCGGTCTTGATGGTTCAACTGGTTTTGGTTTAGCTGGTTGTGCCTTAGGCTTTTGATTTTTTTCTAGCTCAGCAACTCTATCCTGTAAAGTTTTTTGACGAAGATAACCAAAAGACACTATGCTTTACCTTTTTTAGCAAATTTCATTTTAGATTCATTTACAGACATTTTCATTTTACCACCTGTCATTTTAGCAAAAGCCTTAGCCTGTTCTAATCCTGATTTATTGTAACTAAACGATTTAGTTTTCATGCCATCTTTAGTTTTATACATTACCTGGGGCATCTTCTTCTCTCCTTTTTTTTGGATTTCTAATATATTTTTTCATTAAGACCTCGGATTACGACTAGGACCTAATGTGCTTTGAGAATCATCTTCTGCTGTTCTACCCATAAAAGCGGTCATTAAACCTTGCGATCCTCTTCTTACTCTTTTACGAGCTGCAATCTCTCTTGACTCTCTTGCCTTTTGTTCTTCAGCTAACTTCTCTCGTCTAGCAATAGCATCAAGCTCAGCTTGGCTAGGACCAGGTGGAGGAGCTGGTGCTTTTGGTGCTGAAAATATTCCACCCATATTTACTCCTTTTCTTTTGTTTTAAACAAACGACTCATAATATAAAAGTCAGATTTGTCTGGACCATACTCTCGTAGTAATCCTTCCTGAATAAAGTAGCACTTTTTTGCCCACTTGTATGCTAGGCAATTTTGACTATTAACATTTATCTGTAATCTATGTATATTTAGTTTCTCCGCAACATACTCAAAAAACTTTAAACTTGATTTATGAAATACAAATTTATTTTTAGTGAGGTTAGAACAAGGCACTAACCATGCCTCGTATACACCTTCCCATAAAGGTATAACTCCAAAACAACAAACAATATCTCGGTGACACATTCCAGAAAAAGATAACCCCTCTACAGGATATGTTTTGATGCGGTCATCATAATCTATGAAACTGTTGATTAAATCATTGTCAGCTTTTCTAATATCCATAATTTTTAAATGTGTATAATGAAAAGGTACAACTCTATGATTAATTCCATCTAAACCAAAAATAGCATTTAAATCGTTATAGCTAACTTTCATTTATTCATTTTCCTTATGTTGCGAATATGGGTAATAATCATACAGATGCAAAGAAAGTATAAAGTCTTATGGTCATTGATGTAAGTAAACAATACCCACCAAAATTGTGAGAACAAACCGAAGTACCCAGAATATTTCCAACCATTACCATACAAATAGATAGAGGCTATAGCTGTAAATGTAGCAACAAACTCAACAAAAAAATACATCATTTCAACGGATCAAAATCTATTTTAGCAACAAGCGGTTTTAATTGTTGTCGGTTACCTTTTGTCATTCGCCTATGCTCTCCGCCTCCAAGTAAACAATATCCAGCAGCATCACCAATATGCGAATGTTCGTTTTTATTCGGTGTATCTCTAAATCGTTCCTGACCAGCTCCAATGGCTACTCGTTTAAAATGATAACCACCACTTAACGATTTTCTTAATCTTACACATTTTCTATCCACCCTAAATCCTGGCTTGTTATCTATGAGCCTAGACATTGGCATTGCTAATGCTTCTCGTCTGGTTCTAAAATCATTTGTCGCAGTAGGTTTGGCGAAGAGTCCATGTACATTTTTTAAATGATCAAAACTCGTATTCTCAAATATCTGATCTCTCTGCATACCAGCTGGATCACCCCAGATTGATAATTCATGTTTCGGAAAAAATCTATTAATATCTTCTTTGAGTAAAGTACAGAATCGCTCTAATCCCATATCAAAAGTTACAAGCTCATGTAAAACATTCCATACACCCTTCGGAGTTCTCTGGGCAAATACAGCCGCTGGTGTTAATCCAAAGTCAAGTCCTATCTGTATCGGTTCACCATCTAATACCTGACAATCATCAACCATACTTGCATCGTCATACTCACTCCATACAGGTTTGCCTTCTTGAACATAAGTAAATTTACCTTCAGCATAACACCGAATCCAATCTATATTTTTACCACCTAACAACTGCTCGTAATATCCAACAGGTAAGTTATTTAAATTTTCTGCTTTATCATTTGTTTTCCACCATTTACCAGCTGCAAATACATACCCTTGAGCTTCAGGCATTTCATCAGGTACATCCTTCGCCTCAAAAACTCCAGGCGGTTGACGAAAAAATTTCCAAGCAAAACGACCTTTCGGTGGTTCTTTTTCAGATAATCTATAAATCCAATGGTCATCATCGCATGGGTTAGTATCAAGTATAACACCTCTCCAAGTCGGACCACCATCCTCCTTAACAGGATACCTGCCTACTCTATGCGTCAAACCATCCACTATTGACTTTGGCAGCTCCCTCGCCTCGTTGATCCATCCTCCGGTAACTTCAAGAGATAATAACTTGCGGACATCCTTGGGCTGATCTAAAGCTAAAAAAATAACTTCCAGGTCTATACCAGCTGCTCCTTCTCTACTCGGTAATTTTATGTGGTGCGTGATGGGTGGCGAATGGCGAACAGCTCCGTAGATATGTTCAGGAAACAATTCTAACCAAGTTTTTAAAGTTGTGGTTTTTAACATAGGATACGAGTTCCTAACAATAACAAACCGAGAATATTTTATGCCATCTCTTTTACTTGGTTTTTGTTGTATAGCTCGTTTAAAAATTTCTGCACAGCACGCATAGGATTTACCAGAACCGACAGGACCAACCATACCTCTGACAAAACTATCATCATTCAAAAATTTCCAGACAGTTGGTGATTTACTAAAATCAAGTTTGAGTCCTGGAATATTACTGTTCTGCATAAATTATACTCTTAAATAATTGTTCAGCAATTTGTGGTACTATAGAGTTACCAAGTGCTTTAATTCTGTTGGTTCTATCTGAGTGTAATTCGTAGGATACCCCATTAGGAACTCCACAAAGTTCGGATTGAGCTTGCCACCAGCTCTTCTGCTCTGTGCTTCCAGACATTTTGATGCTTGGCTGTTTCCCTTTAATCTGTATTTGTGTTCGCTGTTTGTCGGAGTCGGATACATTCCCTCGGTCTGCAACTTGTTCACCACATCGTTCAGTTTCGCTCCAAATTTCGTTCCTGTCTTTTTCCTCGTTACTGTCCAACCCTTTGAGTTTCTCTCCACATAATCGGCTGGTTGACATACATCCAAGTAATTCCCAGCTGTTGGTGTTGGATACATTGTGTCCGATGATCCAGATTCTTTTTCTTTGATGCCATGCACCGACACCGCTAGCTGGAATAACAAGACATTGGACTTGGAAACCCTCTTTTTCCAGATCATCTTGCACCTGTCTGAGTACCATGCCTTCTTGGATGTTAACAAGTCCGTCAACATTTTCTCCAATAAACCACCTCGGTTTGCACTCGGCAACAACCCTAATAGTTTCATCCCAGAGGTATCTATCGTCATCTTGTCCTTTGCGTTTTCCTGCAACTGAGAATGGTTGACAGGGAAATCCTCCTGAAACAATGGTAGCTGTTCCATAATTATCTCCTTTAACATTTCTAATATCACTTTCTATTGGAACATTTTTCCAATGTTTTTTTAAGACCTTTTGACAAAATTCATCCTTTTCAACAAAACCAATAGTTTTTATTCCAAACTGTTCAGCAGCATAACTAAACCCTCCAATACCAGAAAACAAATCTAACAACTTATGTTCGGTCATTCTTTTTTTTTAATCTTTCTTTTTGTTCAATACATTTTTTTAAACGCATCTGTAAATAATGAACTTCCTTCTGTTTCTCATGTAACATTTTTTCAAGTGTCATTGTTTTCTCCAGGTCCAACCATTTTAATATCAATAACCGCTGGTTTATCACCCTCAGTTTCGGTATCTAATAATCCAGCACTCTTAGCAAGTAATTGTAAAACACGCACCTTATCAACCATCTCAATATCAAGAGTACCATCTTTTAGTATCCTAATTCTCTTGATAGCTGATAATGCGTGTTCAGGTATGTCCTTCACATCCTTGACCTTGGCTAAACCATTATCCCAGGTAACAACATCCGAGATATTCGCTGTACCAATATTTATTAACTCGTTAGCTAACGCATCACGATTTTTATAAATAACTTCGCTGCCCTTGATCTTTCTTTTGATCTGACGGACACTCGCAAAGTTGTCAAGACGAGGAAGGACTCTTTTAGTCATTAGAACGAAACATCATCGTTAAGTTCATTATACTGTCTATTTTGTGGCGGAGGTGCAGCTGATGTAGGACCATCCTTTGGCGGTAACAACATAACCTTCATTACAAGACCTCCGTCTTTGCTTTTTGTCTGTATTGGCAAAGAATTAAATATAATGTCCCAGCCTCCTAATTTATTTTTAAAAGCCTTACCGACATTATGCCAATAAGTTTTACCATCTTTACCCTCTAAAGGTACGACAGCATTTAATCTATCAACCATAAAAACTCCTTTGTTAAAGTTGAAAAATATTTTTGTGGCATCCCCCCTATACGCATAGACCCCCCTCCCCCCTAGGTGTGCCACTTGGCAGTTCGCCTTTTTTTATTTTACGAGGCAGGATTACTGCGTATTCTTTGCTTTGCATTTCTAGACTTGACTCTAGGTTTGCTAAATTAATCAAACTTCAATCTCCTTTTTGGTCGCATTGCTTTTACCAAGTCTTGGATAACTTCCTTAGTTGTCGTAGGTTCTGGCTTTAGACAAGCGAGTATGTATGATATTGGAAACACAGGTGGTTTCTTTTTCTTCTTAAGTATATTCTCTATTTTAGTTAGTAATGCTGAAGTCTTATCCTGATATTGGATTAGCTCTGACATCTGCCTCCAATCTCTTCTGTCTGGTTGAAATGTCGTTTGGTAGATTTTAAAATGGATCTTCTGGAACTTCTTCATCATTTCCATTTCATTTAATTTATTCTCTTTAGTAGTACTTCTAGTATTATTATTTAAGTCTAGTTCCTTGAGTCTAGTTTTAGTTGCGCTAGGGTCAACTTGTTTGTTGTTCTCACCGCAACTTCTTTGTCTTTTCTTATCTGGTTTCATGGCAACTCGTATTGTATCGTTCTGTTCTATTTCTTGCAACTCTTCATCGTTAATTAATGCCCTAGAATACACCTCACTATCGTTCATTAATGGATCGTAAAGTATCCTATAAACAGAAGATTTATGTTTAACATTTTTATAAAGCGGAGAACCTTTTCTGAGTCGTTTGATATAACCCCATTCAATCAGAGATTTTATAGCTCTGGATACACTTGATTTATCTCTCATAACTTGGTTACCGATGTATTGGTATGTGGGAAAGCAGACTCCTGTATAATTATTTGCACAGCTGCATAACACAGATAATACCAGATATTTAATTGGTGACCTGGCAATTCGTTTATCATTTAAAGCTCTTCTGGGTACGACAGTAAATGGTCCTCCAGAATACACACTTTGAATATTATTCTTACCATTATCCAGAATCTTCTTCCGTATCTTGTCTTTGTAGTCTGTATCCATTCTTAACAAATTGTTCATTGCACTTTAGTTCTAATGTTATTCTGTTTCCTGTCACAACAAAAGGTTCATCACTCCAGAATATATTATTACACCAATCACATTTAATTCTATGCGGTCTGTTCTTCTTGCTCATACTTCATAGATAATCTGACATGACAATCAATATGTTCGTTAATTAATGCCTGTAGCACATTAGCATAGGTTAGATTGTTTAATTCCTTTTTGATGTACATTCGCTGTATGTCCGCTAACTTCATATCATTATCCAGGCAGAATAAAAGAAATTCTACAGCTTCCTTGGCGAGTAATCTATGCGTTTCACTATTTTTGTTCAACATCACTTGGCACATCTCCGGCTGAATATTCTACCTCTTGACGATTATCTATCTCCTCATGAGCCTCTATTTCCTTTTTACAAATATCTTGGTAGCGACATAGATACCACATTGCCTTGCGTAAATCTCTATCCTCTTCTTTCTTTCTTGATAATGGATCGAGGTTTTTATGTTTGTAACCAAATCTATAAGTGTATTTGTAATGTGAACCTAGAAGGTATGCCTTGAATCCTTCGTAGCCAAGTCTATCTCGTATGTAATCAATACACTCAACAGTTCCTTGTTTGTAGTGGTCAGGATTAATTAATTCTATGTTGTATTTAGGGTCAGCCATCATACCTCCTTTATTGTTATATCATAAATAGCTTCGGTTAGTTTTTTTTTTATTCTATACACAGAAGTTTTTACTCCTTTTACATCCTCAATAATCTTATTACCATTCTCATAGTATAAAAAGTCAGCAATGTATGTGCATATCTTTTTCCCACAAACTTCTATAGGAAACTTTGGTTGAAGGACTAAATCACTAATTCTTTTTTGTTCTCTTAAAAATTTCAGTTCTTTGTATCGCATAGCCTCTTTCTTTGAGGCAAAGGTAATACCATCAACTTCAGTTCTAATCGCTTTGTATTTTGTCATTGTTCACTCGATCTTTATATCGCCTTCCAGCATACAATAAATTTAGATGTTCTTCCCATCGAAGACACACCCAACCATAATATCCATCAGGTTTAAAATGTTTAGATGTCCATTGATCCACTAATCTTTGTGAATGTTTACAGCTATTAGTATCACCGACATAAATGTGATTAGCTGGTGGAGGGTAGTTAGAAAAAACCATAATCCATACCGCAAACTTAACAAACATTACAGCCCAAACAATCTTCTAAATGCACCCTGATCTCGCAAACCCTCTTCACAGTAATGTTCAACAAGCCTTCCCATAGCAACTCTTTTATTTTTAGATTCTTTTTTTAATCTTTCGTAAACTCTGTGATCAATTCTTATAAATAAACTTTTCATCTTCATCCTTTCTAAGCCTACCTGTGGCTAGTATGGGGAAGGTATCCAAAAAAATACAGGTAGGCATTTGACAATATATCATAATAATATTATAAATATAGAAGGCAATTATGCCTATAACAAAGGAAGGTAAATAATGAGAAATCTTTTTAAATTAATAAAGTCTGATGAACCTACACTTACAGATGGTGAGTATGTGTACATAAAAGATAAATCTGTGACAATTCAAATTTGTGGCAATGGTGTTTACTGTGTCAACAAGTGGGTTAAATCTGAACAGACAATGTACCATTCTCCATTTATGTCACTTACAGATGCAATGAAAATTGTTATTAATAACAAATATCACGGAGCAAATAAATAATGATAGTAGCATACATCAGATTAAGTAATGACCAATCAGATATTGATAGGCAAAAGTTTATCATAAATGATTACATAAATCGTAATAACATTACAGACAATGTTGAGTTTGTTGAGGAGATAGGTACTTCAGGTGGAGTGCCTATTCTTGACAGACCTAAACTCGGTTCTGTTCTCAAAACTGCACCCAGAGGCACAACGATCCTAGCTGCTGATATTTCTAGGTTAGGTCGTTTGGACTACGACATGATGAAGTTTAGAGATAATAAAAATTTTAATTTAGTGGTGTGTAATAATCCAGAGATAACTGAAGATAAAAATAGAATTATGTTTGGTGTCAATGCGATTATGTCTGACCAATACAGAAGGGATTTATCTGCCAAGCAAAAAGAAAAATGTTTAGAAATGAAAACTTCTATTGCTGAAAAAGGTTACTACATTACTAAATCCACAAATCGTAAGATGACTAAACTCGGTGTGCATAACTCTATGGATAAGGCTAGAGCAAAAGCTACTGAAGCTGTAAAACAAAAAGCTATGAGAAATTTATCCAAGGTTCAGATTCATCTCAACGATGCAAAGAATCATTCCAAGTCCTTACTTGGTATGGCTAATTATCTAAATGTTCGTAACATTAAAACTGCCAGAGGTTGTAGTTGGAGTGCCTCCACAGTTAAGAGAGCTTTAGATAGAATATCAACACTTCACTAGGAGAGATAATGGAAACATTAATTATAGGACTTGTTTTTAACTTGTACTCTTGGAGCAATGCAGACTTCTTTGTGCAAAAGAAAAACAATGAAAGAGAATATACTTGCGTATGGGTTGATAAGGGTTGGTCAAAAGCTAATCCAAAAAATCCATCGTTAGATTTATTTGGCTATACAAAATACAAACAAGAATGCGTAACGAAGGAGAAAGAATGAAAAATAAAATAATTAAACAACTTAAAGAGTATTTAGAGGTGATACCCTCTGTGCTTTTTTTAATCTTATTTATGGGTATGGCATATATGTTTTTGCTTGTAAGTTGTGCCTATGATGATGAGTGTTATAACATTCATATGAATCCAATACAGGAGATACCTTATGTCAGCGATAATAAATAAATTTAGCCATGATGGATTTGAAATCGGAGCTTCTAAAATCGGTGTCATTGTCCTTGGTAAAAACAATTTCTATGTTAGAGAATATCTTCGCTACCAATTTAGAAGGATTCAGCTTGGTGAGATTGAACAAATGGATTCTACATCAGCTCCTAATGCAGCAAAGAGAGGTCAGTACCTTGAACCTGGATTGAGAGAGTGGGTATCCGATGAGCTTGACGAGTTATGTTCGCAACAAGAAGGTCAGATGTCCTGTAATCTTTACATACCTAAAGAAGGTTTTCATAAAAAAGAATATAAGATGGCAGCCTCTCTGGATGGTATTCTAGAAATTAAAGGTGGTGTACTTCCGTTCTACGATAGGCTTGAAGATAAGATGGTAAACCTTGAAGGCTTTGGAGTCTGTGAAATAAAGACTCAGGGATATAATTCCGGTCCACCAACTTACGAGAACATACTACAAGTACAAGCTCAGATGTTTTGTTCTGGTTATAAATGGGCAATTATAGGTAAGCTCGGTCCTAATCTTAAATTTGATATTTATGTTTACGAGTCTGATAAAGAGATCCAAAACACTATCGTTGAAGCGGTGAAGGATTTCTGGAAACGAGTTGAGGATGATATACCTTACGATGATGATAGTGAACCAGAGAAAACTTTTGTTGATTGGACTAATCACAGTAAAAGTAATGAGGTGATGGATTTAATTACTGACTTTAATAACTGTGATCAAAAAATTAAGGAGCAAAAAGAATTAAAAGAGAATGCCAGAGAAAAGATTATTGGTACTCTTAAATCTGAAAATGTTTCTTACATTACAATCAATGATAAAAAGGTTGCACTAGATACTATCGTTAGAAAGGCTACTCCAGAAAAGATAGTTCCAGCTAAACCTGAATCTCAATATGAAAAATTAACAGTAAAGGAAATGAAAGATGAATAAGATGAAAGATATGATGAATGAAATCCAAGAGTTAAATCAGACTCAGGGAGTACCGCAGAGAGGTGGTAAAAAATATACGCAAGTGCAAGACAGAGTTGATGTCTTTAGAAAGTATTGCGAATTTAATTATGGCATAGAAACTTCTATGGTTGTTGATGATGGTAAGCGAATAGTGTTTAAAGCTGTGATCAAAGACTTGGAAGGTACTATAATTGGATGTGGTTATGCGGAAGAAATTAGAGGACAGGGTTATGTTAATAAAACTTCTGCTGTGGAAAATTGTGAAACCTCGAGTTTAGGCAGAGCCTTGGCAAGTTTAGGTCTGTCTGGAGGTGAATATGCCTCATCCTTGGAGATGGACATAGCCAAAAAGAAAAAAAAAGCCACAGAGAAAGCCACCAGACCACAAAACGCAGGTCAGATGAGTGGTAGTACACAAGATTTAAAGAAGGCTATACAACAAGCTGAAAAGGCAGAATGGAGGCTAATGTTTCCTGGCAGTAAATCAGAATCCTTTAAATCGCATGATGAGGCTATTAAAAGAATAAATGTTATGTTAGATAACATATTTAACGATACTGATTATAGTCCAGAGAAAAAAATAGAATTTATTTCTGAATTTTTCAAAGGTAACAAAGATCGCATTGATCATTTACGCAAACTAAATACTGATGAGTTTCATAGAATTGATGAAAAGATAAAGAGGTTTGAAGATGAAAACTAAATCGTTGAAAGAAAGTGTATTTGACTTCATAATCTCTTACTCAAGTAGTAATGGATTCCCACCAACTCAAGCAGAGATCGCTGATGGACTTGGACATAATACTCGGTCAGCAGTTCAACAAGCTCTTAACAAGTTAGAAACAGAGAATAGGATTGCTAGGATTAAAGGTTTGTCCAGATCAATTAGAATAATTTAGTGTTCGCATTGCCTGATTCCATGTGATGAGGGCAATGTTTTTTTTTTTAAAATCAGAAATTTTTATTCTTGCTGTAACATTTACTTTTCTTTTGACAGGCATAAATATAACTTGTTTTTCTGGGATAGCTACTAATCCAATAACATCACACTCTTTTCTGGTAAGTGCAATTTTCCTCTTAGCTCCTTTTGATGTAGTGAACATATAAACATTTTTTCTACGAGTGTCAGGAACTGATCTTGCTTTGACTTGTACTCTTATTAGTTTTGATTTGTAATGTGCAGCTATGTCAAAACCATTGATATGTGCAATCTCATTGGGTATACCTATCTCCTCTAATCGTAAACAACAGATTAGCTCTCCAATCCTACCAACAGTAATTTCAGACATTTTAGATTACCAATCCCTTGGCATATCCTTTCTCTTTGTTGTAGGTTAAAACCTCTTTTCTGTTTTCTCCAGAGGTAAGGCTTACATGAACCCATCCAGAGTTCATATCTCCTGGTGTATAACACTCTAGGATACATTGGTCAAAGTCAAAATGGTTGATTATCATTTCAGCAAGGTTGAGAGTTGACATTCCCAGAGCTTCAATATCCACAGCCTCACCTTTAGTATGTTGGCTGTTTTCACTTGATCCAATAGCTTTGGATAACTCTGCACATCGGTAACCTGAAGTAACAATTATTGGTTTATCAATTTTTTCTCGCAAGGGTTCTAGTATCTGACTACATAAGAAAGTAAGTTTAGGTATGACTTCCTCTGGCGGTGTATTATCAATACCTAGACGAGCAGCTGTCTGTGACTTTGTAAACTCCGATAGTTTGAAATGTTTTGATAACTGCATTTTATTTCCTAATTTTACTAATACTTTTAAGTCCGAAAGAACCAGCAATACTTGCAAGTATTCCGTAAGAAATCCAATCAGGACAATCGTTTTTCAAAAATAAAAAACCTTCTTTCATATAAGGTTGAAGAGCAGGTACAAAACTAGCAAAAAGTATTACAATAAAGGTAAGAGTCCAGGCTTCGTCTTTCCAGGAATCTGCACTAGCTTCCATAGCTTTTTCACTCCAGCTACCATCCTTCTCTATTTGTTTTTTTGTTGCTTCAAGTTTAGTTAATTCTACTTGAGTTTTTAGTTTTGCTTTTTCCTGTTTACCTTTAATATAAGTTCCAACAAGATTTGCAACAGGTCCTAAGATTGCTTGAAACATTCTACCTCCTTAATGTAGACTTTCACCTTCAAGGGTGATCATGTCTGTATTTAACAGTATATTTAAATGTTCTGCAAGTTTATTTGCATCTTGTAAATCCTTACATCCAAAGAAACGAATACATACTGTTGGCGGTTGTTTCCGTTTTTTTGTAGTTTCTATCTCAACAGTAAATGTATAAAAGTCTGTCATTTTACATATGCTAAATAATAAAACTCTATTAGTAATATTGTAACCGCTAAACTCACAGAACCAAGTATAATTAAAGTATTTCTAAATCTTTTTTTTCTGGCTATCTGTTCTTTAATTCTTTGTTTATTCAAAGCTCGTTGATGAGCAATTTCTTTTTGTAACTGCTCCCACTTATTTAAACCATCATCAAGATACAATAAAAAAATTTCTCTAAGTTCTGCTCGTTTTTTTTCTATCTCTTGTTTACGGATAAAAGCAGCGATTGCATCCTGTTCAACTCCTGTAAACTTACCGAGAAAACCTGTGTTACCTTTTCTTGATGAGTGTGTTTCTAAATGAGCTTCATTGCTTGCCCACTTCATTATTGGTGAAGCAAGTTCATGCAATTCTTTACCAGCTTTGATACCTCTCTCTACTAAGGATATACCTGTCTTGATTGCAGCAAAAGCGGTTAATGGATCAATAAGAGCCATCGTTATAACTTCATAAACACAGAGATAAGAGCTACGAGAACAGCAACTGTGTTAGCCATCATAATTGTTTCAAGTCTTTTTATTCTTAATTTAAGGTCAGAAATATTTTCATGAATATTGCGATACCTTTCAGAGCAGACTTCCTCATGCTTACTTATTCTCATCTCATTCTTATCCGCTTTAGTTGCCATTACTTTTTACCCAACAAATCCTTATCTGCTTTTCTAGCTCCACCTTTGCCTGTAATGAACGAGCGAACTCTTCCCATAGCCCAAGCATGTGCTGAAGTTTTCGGTCTACTTCCACTACTATAATAAGCACCAAGTCCTCGCCTATATACTTTATCGAGTGTTGATTTACCAAACCTTGAAGCTCCTGGAATGCTTGAGTATTTACTCATTTCCTTTTCTTCCTTAGTTTTGCAAGATCAGCTCCTGTAATTTTGTTTCTGGGTTTTGCAACCGCAGCTAACTTCTTTTGCTTTGGACTATATTTACTAAATGGCATTATCCTTTACTCCTTTGTTTACTAATTTTATCCATCATTGCTGGTGTCAGTTTGCCTTGCCTATAAAGTCTGGCAGTTCTTTTTATCTCTGCTTCCCTTGCCTTTGGGTTCTTAGCTCCAGATACATACTTCTTTGGAACACCACCCTTCGTCTTGGGAACAGGATCAAACCTTCGCATCAATGTTCTTTTGTGTCGCATTACTTTTTCTTCTTTTTTTTATCGGTCATTTTCTTTTTTTTTCCATAATGTCCTGGCATTGTTTCTCCTTTCTTTATTTAGGTTTCTCTGGCATAGTAACAGCTTTAGCTTTATCTACTGTATCTATATCTTTAGTTATATCTCTTAACTTTTGTCTATAAGTTTTCCAAGCATCTGACATTGTTAAATCAGACATTCCCATCCAATCACACTCAGCAAGAAGGTTAGTTCTTTCTTGACGAATACTAAACATAAGTCTGTCGTACTCACCATCAGCCCATTCTTTATCTCTAGCTTCTAGTTCTTTGATTTCGTCAGCAGTTAATTCTACTTCCTTGCCATTAACCATTTTATATTTATAAGCCATATTTACCTCCTTTCTATTTTACAATTCCATAAACTGTTACTGTTCCAAATGATTCATATTTTGTTGTTGTATGATTTAGTGAACTACCACTTCCACCATTACCTATTCCTAACATAAATGAAATAGTATCGTAAGATGTATTTGCAGTAGCAAGGTTCATACCTATTTCATAATAATCTGTATTTGTAGTTCCATGTAATAATGAATTAAATATTACACACATTGGGTCTGTACTTACTTGTGGATTTAAAACATCACAATACCCAGAAACATACATATCCTCATTTGCTTGAAAATTTTGAGCAAGTGTTCCTATATCATATCCATCACCATATAATACAGCGTGTTGATTTGCATCTGCTTGTGTGTAATGTAATGTATGTTTAATAGTTGTTGAACCTGTTGTACCTACACTACCACTACTTCCAAATCTAAATAATAATGCACCATTTCCAGCATTAGATGTGCTAAGCTTTTCTCTTATATTATAATAAATTCTGTAATTTGTATAAGTAGAAGTAAAAACATTTGCAAAAACAAATCCTTCTGTTGCTTCTGAACCACTTGCTATTGTTGTTGATGATATTTTAACCAAACCACCCGTTGCAAAAGGTAATGCAGTTACACTAGATAAAGTATTATTGTTTGCTCTAATTATTGCCATTATTTTGCTATCCCATAAAGTTTAAAATCTTTTACTTCAATAGTTCCAGAGTCCATATAGAATCTTATTCCATTAACAACATTTGTCATAGACCCTGTGTCTTGACCACCCTGACAATCATCTGATCTTATATTTGCTGAACCATAAACTCTTGTTGTGTTAGTTTGGATAGTAGCTGGTAATGTTGTACTATTTACATTTAATATAAATCCTCTAGTAACCATTCCATATCCACTTGTTGCTGTGCCATGTGTTATGTGCATTTCGGTAGCACCATCAATGTCTGTATTATAAGTTGATATACCTAGTCTTGAGCCATGATAAAAGTATTCTGCTCCTGTAACAACACTTCCACCCACAAAAAATCTAGCATAAAAATCAGTAGTAGCTGAAGTTATACAGTTTATTGTAAAAAAATAATCATCATAAGTAGAATTTATGTATGTACTATCTATATCATAAGAACTAGCGGCGGCTACATTTGATTGAGTTAATAATTTAACCAAACCACCAGCACTACCAAAAGATAGATTACCACTTCCATCTGTAATTAATGCTTTATTTGCACTCGGTGCTGTGCTTGGCAAGGTAAGTGTATAACTCTGCCCTGCCGAATGTGGTGGTCCTTTTATTTTTACTCCATGTGTATTGACTTCGCAGTTAAGTTGGATCGCTCCTGAATCTGATCCTGCTCCTTTTGATATGATAGTTGGTGCAGTAGATAACTTGTCATTGGTTACTGTGTTATCACTCGGAGTTCCTACAGATAAAACATCACCTAAAGCTAGAATAAAATCTATTGAATCGCCTGTGCTAAGATTAGATGCAAAGGTAAGGGTGCTACCGGATACAGTAAATGAATCTTGAGGTGCTTGGATAACACCATTTAAACTTACAATAAGATGATTCGCACTAGCAGGACTAAAGTTAGCAGAGTTATGCTGTAGGGTATAAGCCGCTTGACCATTTACTGCTGTAATAGAATCTAGCTTCTTGTATGCTCCAACTTCTGGTTGTTTTCCTATATATGGCATTACCCACCATCCTTTGGATATTTATCTTTTACAGCTTTAATTGCATCTTTCCAAGTTGTAGTATTATTTAATAAATCGTGATATTGCATATCTAACTGATCTTGTATTGAGGGATATTCATTTTCTCTATTTCTTTGATATTCTTTAGAATCATAATTAGCTTGTAATTCTGCAACTTTTTTAGTTACTGCATTCTCATCAATAACCACCTTATTACCATTATCATCAAATGCTCCTGTTGCATCATCAATAATTTTTACATTTGGGTACAATTCTCTTATTGCTTCGTGTCTAAAAGTCATCCTGAAATCTCCATAACACATATTGAAGATGCACCTCCGTGTGCTGTATCTCCCCCTCGCCTATTTAAATATAAAGTTCCTGTTTGTCGTTTCCATTGTACTTTGTAAGTAATTTGTGATGATGTAGATGGTGAGTCTAAATATATGACATTATTTGTAAGTGCTTCATAATTAGAGTGATATCCAGCAAATATAGAACCAACTACAGTTGTTCCTGTATTTTCAAATATAGAAGTTGAATCTCGCATAAGTCTTAAACAATCATTTGATGTTGCTGAATTACCAACACACACATTAAAAAAACATAAAAATTTACTTGATGTAGATGCTGGTGTTATATCTACAGACAGACCTGTAATGTCGTGATATGTAGTTGTAGTTGTTGAAATAATATCTAACTTAGTTGCTTGTAAAACTTGTAAAACTTTACCTGCACCACTTACTGTCCCTGTAAAGGCATAATTATCGGCTAGGTTCATTGATTCAGATTGTATTTTACTTAATGGCATAATCTATTCCTTTGGGTATTTATCCTTAATTGCTTTAATTGTTGTTTTCCAACCATCTATTCCATTATGGTATATATCATCTAATTGATCTTCTATTCTTGGGTATTCGTTTTCTCTTTTGTATTGATATTCATTAGGGTCTTTCCAAGCATTGACTTTTGTCCAATCTATAGTAACTTCTTTATTGTCTTTATCGGTTGCAACAATAGTTTTTTCTGTATCACCATCAATAGTAACTACTGAATTATGTATTGCTCGTATGGCTTTATGTAAATCCATTATGCTCCCACCTCCATACAAGTTAAACTTGATGATCCTCTAAAAACATCATCTGCTGCTCTTCTGTTTATGTAAGAGGTATATGAACCACTACTTGATCTAAAATACAATTTGTAAGTAATTTCTGAAGTCGTGTTCGGTGAATCTAAAAAATTACCTCCAAAAGCAGAATAATTATTATTACTTGTTGCATAGTGTGCTGAAGCATAATTATATGTAGCACCAACACCAAGACCAATGGCATTATATCCACCACCTCCAATATCTCTGTAAGGTGTAAAAAAGAAATGTGCATTTGCATTATTTCCAGCTGTTCCTATATCAAACATTACTAACACTTTACTAGATGTTGCTGATGGAGTTAAAGTTAAAGATAATCCTGTAATAGCTACATCACTTGTAGAAGTGGTACTTGCAGTATCAGATTTAAATGCCGATTGCACTTGTAATATTTTACCATTATCTGCTGGAACAGCAAAAGTATTGTCACCTCGTAAAAATGTTGTACTGTTTTTTGTACCTGTAGCTGATAATTCTCCTACACCTACACTACCACTTGCTGCATTTATTGTACCCACCGCTTTACCCATATAAACGACATAGAGATCGTCAGAGCTTGTTAAGGCACTTGCCATAGTCAATGAAGTACCAGAAGCTGTATAAGCAGTTGTTGGTTCTTGTATTACATTATTAAGTACAACTCTTAATTCATTTGCATTTGTAACCGATTGAGAAAGTGTATAGTTAGCTGTGGCGGAAGTTGTAATATCTTGCTTTACAAACGATTGAAATGAAGTTGTTGGTGCAGGTCCGATATATCCCATATTATGTACTTATTGCATCTACTACACTAACCCAAACATCAAGTGATGAGGCGGTATCAGAAATAACTTTTAAAGCATCTCCTGATTGTACAACAAATTTTGCACCACCATCCAAGACTTGTAATGCTGATCCAGAGGGAATAGAAACATCCTTTACTAAATGAATATCATTACTACCATCATTAATATAACAGGAAGCTGTAATCGCATTTGTTGTTACATTAGCCAAACTAATTCCCACAATAGTGTCAAAAGAGTTAGCGGTCAGAACTGTGGTAGCTCCTGTGCCTACATTATTAGAAGTAAATCGTCTAAAATTTTGTGCCATATTTCTCCTTTATAAAGCTATACTCATAGCAATAGCAAACCCAGCAGATACTTCACCATCTGCACCATCAGTACCATCAGAACCAGCTGCTCCTGTAGCTCCTGTAGGAATGCCTAATGTTAAATTTAATTGGTCACCACTTACACTTGCTGATCCTGTAGCACTTGAACCGGCTGACAATGTATTTGTTGTTAATGAAACTGTACTTATACCCTTACTTAACAAAGTTAAATCTGTTCCATCGGTGTTGTAGCCTATTACTTTGTTAGCATTGTTAGAGGTAGTATCATTGTAAGGTACAGTTAGATTTGGAGCTGTTGAGCCTGTAACAAATTCAGGTAACTGTAATGTCCTGTCAATCTTTTCTTCGAACTGTTGCAACACCATAATAGTGTTATCAAAATCTGTTTCTAATGATGCAGCTGTAAATGAAGCTCCTGTAGAATAAACACTTTCTCTTGATAAAGGTTTGTTAGCAAGTATGGTTAGTTTTTGTCCTGAACTTGGAGCTGAAGAATAATTTACTGTTCCTGTTCCGTCAGTTGCTATAGTTACTGTATAATGTACTGAAAGAGTTTGAGTTGTTTCACCAAGAATTACTTTAAGTTCTGAATCAGCATTGATCTGAAAACTAAACGCAAAAGCAGTTTGGCTACCATTGGTTGTATATTGAACCCTGCGGTTTGTATCGTTAATGTTAAATGTTGCCATGTAATTCTCGCTTATAATATTTATACACTATTCTCGCCCTAAATAAAAGTTTAATTTCTGTGTTTCACTATCAGTTCCTTCGTACAATTTTTCTTTTGCAGCCTTTCTTTTGTTGGCTACAATGGTATTTAAAAGGTCAAATTTTTCTTCTGGGTCAATAATTTCAAAATATCTTTTTCCTAATTTACCTTTACCACTTATGGTATCTTCTAATTTGGGTATTAAAGAAGTATTAATATTGTAGTTAGGTTCACCATAAATGTTACCCCTATCATCAACTTCATTTATTAATCCAACATATGTATTATACAAAGGTGCTGACAATTCAACTCGTTCTTTACCTGATAAAAATACACTTGGATGTTTTGAAAAAGCTCTACCTGTTTTATTTGCTAAGTCTATTAGCTCTAACTCCAATGGTGTTTCTTGTCTACTCATAGTTCTTTTAATAGGGTTAAAATATTCATCCCATCTACCCTCTGTCTGTGTTAATTCCTCACCCCAAAAATTCAATTTAGGATATAGACCACTACTAAAACGAGGGTTTCTTGATTTAGCTCTTTGTAGAGCAATATAATAACCTCTCATCCAGGAAGGTAATTCTCGTATTTGTTGTAAGTCATCTAATTTATAAGTTTCACTTAATTGAGGATCACCTACTCGTTCTAGTGTAGCGGTAAAAGAAGAACTACTTACAGGAAAAACATCTGTGTATTCATTTAGATAATCAAATACCATACCTGAAGCTGGTCCAGCTACTCTACCAACTGTACTTGCTACATCACCAGCTTTTTGACCAAAAAATTTAAAAAGTGTTTCTGCACTTCTTTTTGGGTCACTTGAGAAATCTGAAAATAATCTTGAAATTTCTGAAACACCTTGAAGGAAAGGAAGTTGTCCAGCATAAGAAGTTATACTTGTCGTTAATGAATTTACTAAACCTTGAATTACACTTGGGTCTGATTCATTTTGCATATAATAAGCTAAATCAGCTGACATAGCTAATATACCAGATATAGGATCAAAGCGAGAAAAACTTGTCCATTCATAACTACCATCATCTTGTTTTACACCAATACTATATTGAGGTATTCCTGCACCTTGCCAATATTTTTTTGCACCTTTTGCTGAAGGACCAGCACCTGTAATTCTAATGTCATCACCAAAGAAACCAGAAGAAGCTGCGACCATTGTAGCTGCTATTGAATTACCTACTAATAATTTTCCAACTAATTGGTCAAATTCTCTGCCTGAAGCATTTTTTAATTGTATATAAAATTTAGGATTAGCTGCGTTTAAAGTTGACCCTAATGCTTCTTTAATTACATTTGTTGGAGTTCTAACAAAAGGGATTATATATCTCATAAACGGACTTATTTCCATTAATTTTTTAACACCTATTTCAGGAAGTGAATTACCTAATTCTTGTTGAAAGGTCATTCGTTTTGAAAATTGTTTAGCTCCCTCTATAGTGCCTTCTGATGGATTTTCCATAGCATCCACAAAAGTTTCAACAAATTGATCTATTGCATCTTGTGATGTAGAACCATCAGCTTTTCTTGTAATTTGATAAGCCTTCATTGCATCTTTATATGCTTCTTTATAAATAAATCTCTTTCTTGATATGACTTTATAATACTCATCACCAGCTGCTAAAAACCTTCCTGGTAAGCTATTATATGAACCAATAACACTTAATGCTCCTCCTGTAACATCACCTTCTTTAAATTGTTTCATTATGTCTGATAAATTTCTATGTTTACCAATAGCATTTAAATCTTCTAATTCAGTTTTTGTTAATAAATCTGGAGCTTGTCCATCAAGAAAAGTTTTGCTCATAAGTGTTAGAGCATCTAATTGTGATGCAAATCCACCAACTAATTCAGCAGCAGCCTCACCCACAAAAACTCTATCAAATTCATCAAACTCTTGACCAGCTAATTTTTTTGTGCCTGTTCTAATTGTACCAACTAATCCAGCTACACCTGTATCTGCTAGAGTTTTAAATTGAAAAGCAAGATTAGATGCAAAATTAACCATGTGTGTAACAGGTGATGATAACAGAGCATTAATATATATTTCTTGTAAGACATCATTGGCTTTTGCAAATGGTCCTTTCTGTTCAATAAATCTACTTTTTTTGTTCGTAGGTATTGCTAGGAAAGTTTTAGCTCGTTGTTTAATCATTGGTATGTTATCACTTTGTCTTGGTATTTCTTGAAATACTACATTCTCAATAACTTCTTTACCAAACGGATCACGCAATCCTCTTGCCATTTCTGATTTTACAGCCTTAATATTAAGTCCAACATTTTTATTTATAGATGATAAAAATTGAATTTCTTCATCAAGGTCTTTAATTTCTTTAGTTGATGTGTTTGGCAGTTCTCTTATTTTTTTATAATTCTTTTCAATTTTTCTTAAATTTTTATGAACAACTAGCATACCAGCAAAAAGATTTTCTGCTTTAGTTAGTTCTCCTGGTTTTAATTTTAATAAAGTTCTAATGGTGTTTACTTCCCCTAACTCTCTAGCATACTGTATCATATCACTTGTTTTTATTTTTCCTCTTTTAAGAAAGTTGAACAAGTCAGTATTTTTGTTTTTAATAGCATTAAGATACGCACCAACTGTGTCTGTCGGTAATTCCATAGCATCAAGATTCTGTAAAACTTGTCGCCCATCTATTGTTGTATCTTCTGCAAAAATTTTATTAAATGCCTCTGACATAGCATCAGCTTCAGCTTTAGTGGTTTTTTGTATTATTAATTTACCTTCTTGTTCTACAACATCTCTATCGTCAGGAATGTCTTTTCCATATACTCTCTTTTCAGCAGCTTCAAATATTTTTTTAATTTTCTTAACCATTACTCATTCTCCTGACCAACGACAAGTGGTGTTGCACTAAACATCGCCATTCCTTTTTTTACTTTTTCTTTTAGCTGTGGTGTTAGTTCTATGCTAAATCTTTTCTTTGGTCGTTTACCAAACTCTCTTTCGGTTTGAGAATGTAATTCCCTTACAGATTTAAAAGGACTTGGTATATTTATTTCTTTGTCTTTTTGTATAGCATTTTTATCTAACTTTTTAACAATCTTCTCTGCATTCTTTGGAACAATCTCATCATAGAATTTAGCTACACCTTCATCATTCCATCGATCCATTTGTGCTTTGCCAGGAGTTATAGATACAAAATCATAACCTTCATCAACTGCTTTAGATAATATTCTTTTTAGAGTTAGCTGTGTCCATTTATCAGTATTTGTTATGAATGGTGCTTTAGGTGGACCTTGACGAACATCAATTCCTTGATCTTTTAATACTTTAAGTTTTTCTTCAAAGGTTGCTACTTGTCCATTTTTGTTTTTTATTCCTGTGTCAATTAAAAAATTTCTGTAAAGCCTTCTATATAATGGAGTAGTTAACATATCTAAAGTGTCTGTATTTTGTGTGCTTTTAAACCAATCATAATAATTATTATCTTTTATAGGTCCGCCAAATGTTGATGGTCGACGAATTGTAAATTCATTTAAAATTTTTGGCATATCTTTAGTGCCTGTTATTCCTGTAAGACCAAATTCAAGAAAACCTTTTTGTGTTCTAAACTGTTGACCCCAATCAGATTGAATCTCCTCTATATAAAATACTTTCTTACCATCGCTTGTTGTTCTATCTTTTGTTCTAAAATGAGCAATGACATTCTCTTTTCCTGGTATGCCAAAATGATCATCATCAAATTGTACTTCATTCCGTTCTCTAGGATTATCATATCTAATTAAAAACTCTCTGTAATTATCTCCGCCTGGTTCTGTGTTTTCTCCAAACCTTGTACCTCCAACCATACCAGCACCAGCACCTCTATCCATCATATCTCCTTCTGCTCTTATTACCGCTTCGTTTAGTGAATATGGAACATCTCTTGGATCGACTAGACCTGCTTCATTATAACCAACAGCATTACGGAAATTACTACTGTCTGCTTCTGACCTAAATATAGAATACCCTACATCATCATTTCCTGTAATTGTATATCCTGTTTCTGGGTCAACATATTTCATAATAGGATTATCGTCATATTCATTTTTTGCTTGTTCATAAGCATCATCTATTGTGAGTTTTCTTCCGCCCTCATCAATCACATCCACATCTTGAAAAATCTCATCTGCTCGCTCATTTAAATACCTTGGTCCATAAGCATCTTCTGCGGACATTACTGTTTCGTTTTCATTAAATCTTGATGCTAATCCGTCTAATACATCATCGCCACCACCAGACAACTCCACCTCATCTAATTCTATTCTGTTTGCATTGATCTGATCCTGTAGTTCTTGTTTCGTAATTTTGCCTTTCTTGAGAACATCATCCAATCCTAGCCATTCTATCTCATCTGGTTTTACTCCAGCTTTTAGTAATTGTTGGCGATACTGTTGTCCTGTACCTTTATTCTGTTTTAACTGATTAGTTACTTCTTCTGCTTTAGAGTAAAAGTTTAGACGATCTACTTTTGGTTTCAGATTTATAACCTCGCCTTTGTTAGGAGCTAGTTTAGATAAACCTTTATCAACCATCTTACCCATTTCACCTACACCCATACTCGACATAGTCATTGACCCTTGGTTTTCATCTACTCTTTTTTGTGCAGCTTCTCCAACTTCTTCTGATGTTTCTTTAATACTTTTGGCAACTGCGGGAGCTTTCTTGGCTGCTTGTCCTCCTATATTACCAACACCTAAAAACTCTCCGCCAACAAACCCAGCTTTAAAATCTTTTTTCTTTTGATCTGATATTTTTAAATCATCAATAAAGTTATCAAATAGACCTTTATAAAACTGTGATCCATAATTTTCTTTTGATAATGTTTCAAAAGTATTTGCAAATGTTTCTAATTTCTTACCATCTTCTGCACCGACAGATTCACCAATACTAATAAACAAACTTGCAAGATCAGTAGGAAATCCTGCTGTTGCTCCAAATGCTCCAGCACCAATACTTGCAGTTGTACCCGCTACTCGTTGCAACCCTTCTCCAATATTTTCTAATAATGTAGGTTCAACATAAGGTCTAATATCAACCAAACCTTGCTCGTCTTGATAATACTCAAGATCAACACCTGACGATCTCATTCTTCTGCTATTTTCAATATAATCAAAAATATCCTTAGTCATTATTTACCTTCTAAATATTTCATTGTCGTTGATAGTAAGGTGTCATATAAATTATCCAGATTTTTTCCCCCTTGTTTACCATAAAACTTTTCTTTAAATCTATCTTTGTTATTTCTTCTGTAAGTAAGCATTTCTCTCAGTTGTTCTATTTCATCTAACTCCTTTATGCTTTCTAAAAATTCTTGATTTAATTTGGCTGATCGCCTGTTGGTTGCTTTATTTAATGCTGTTTTAAAGAGGTCGTATTGACGTTTAAGAGTTTGTTGTGTATCGTCCTCAACAATTTTATTAATCTTTTTTTCGACTTCACCTATTTCATCTTGTATAAAAGTGGCAGCATCAAAACTCTGTCCAAGTTCTGTTTTTCTTTTTAATTCTTTTAACGCTTTTTTTCTCATTGTTGTAAGCAATTGATTTTTTTTAAAATTTGGGTGATCGACATCAATATTTTCTTGTTCGATAATGCCAAATAATTGTTCTGTATTTCCAAGTTCTAATTCAATATTACTTTTTTCATAAGTATTTAAATCTTTTTCAAGTTTTGCTATGTCTTCTGTGCTAAGTAAAAACCTATTATCATCAATGGTTCTAATTGTTAACGATCCATCATTAAGCTGTCTTTTAAGTCTTCTTAAAGTTTGTGCATCACTTACTCGTCTAACACCCATAAACCTTTCTCTATTTTGTTTGATATCGATAAGTCTTTTATCACTAGAATCTAACGATTGTGCTATTTTCAGATTATCATCGTAAAGTTTAGGATCGTTTTTATCTATTCCAATCTTCATATTCGCAAGTGCATTGTTCATTGCTGTTTCGTTTTCAATTTGATTTATATCGTTTTCATCTTCTTCAAGTTGCAGTTCATCTCGTCTTGCTGATCGTAAGTTAGAAACTAATTTAATTTTATCCTCAGCTGTAAACATTTTTAGTAAAGCATCAATTCGAGCATTGCCTGTTGTTTTATTTTTAATAATACTTTTAGAGTATTCTCTTGCTAACCCCGCTTGTAGGGTATAACTAATAATTTTACTTTCATAATGATTCATAAAATCTTTGTTAACTGTTTCAGTTAGTTTAGTTATTTGTTGAGCAGAATACTCTCCTCTGGTTATGGCTTCTGTCTGCGATTCAATAATAGTATTTGTTCTAAGTGCTGCAAGATCACTTTCAATTTGACTTTGTGTTTTAGCGGGATCAAGCAAAATGTTATCTATCTTTGTAGGTATGTTTGATTGAATATTACTAAGTATTACAGCAGCCAAACCTTGTTGTTTTTTTGTTTCTGCATCAATAAAGTCGCTCATATAACTTTTAAAATATCCCCCTGTTGTTTGCGACAATGTACCTTTTAGTTTTATATGATCTGTTGGACTTACATTTTTTAATATATTTGAGTAACCAAGTGATATAGCATCTAAACCATCAGCCACTTCTTGCGGATCTAATTCCTGTATTTTTGCTTGAGTAACAAATTGTGCATAATCTCTGGTTGCTTGTAATTGTATTTCTGACATTACACTTTGAAATGCTGTGCTTCTAGCAGCTTTGCCTTTTGTTCCAAACCCAAGTCTTTTTGTAGGATCTTCTCCTGTCTGCGATGCTTTTTTTAACTCCTCCATAGTAATCGGATTTGTCGCACCATACATTTGTCCTTCTTCTACAACCTTTTCTTGCATTTGATCATAGAAAAAACCTGACATAGTATTGAGTAACTTGGTGATCTGACTCTGACCAGCAGCCTGTTGTTCAAGAATACCCACTTCTGTTCTA
>VTLG01001767.1_pt1 | contig 36899 bp, 47 predicted proteins | sample 4694571 | NCBI WGS metagenome assembly VTLG01 (sample SAMN12604809, study PRJNA352737) | marine metagenome | biome: ENVO:00000447; feature: ENVO:00000209|ENVO:00000569|ENVO:01000036; material: ENVO:00002151; isolation source: viral sequences binned using virsorter ...
AAACCACAGAGTTACCCGTTACGAAAGTCTGGATGATTGGTACGATGAACGAAGCGGGAGAGGTACGCAACTTTCTTTTTCCATTTAACAAAGAGGAGATACAGTCATGGTTCGATCAATACGAAGAAGTTATCGGTCACAACTTTATAGATTTCGACGCGGTTCACTTGGAAAATATTGTCGGCGTATCGTTAGCTGGTTTAAAGGTTACCGACACGTTGATCCTGTCAAAACTCTATAACCCTCAACTAGAAGGCGGTCACTCCCTCAGAGCATGGGGTGATCGTCTTCATTTTCCGAAAGGTAAGCACGTTGATTTTGATAAACTTACTCCTGAAATGGTGGATTACTGTACTCAGGATCTTAAGGTCACTAAGAAAGTTTATGATGTACTTACGGATAAGCTGGCTTCTTTTGGAGATACAAGTATCCATCTGGAGCATGAGGTTCAGAAAATCATTACGAAACAAATTCAGAACGGGTGGGAATTAGATCAACGAAAATGCCTTGATCTTTTAGCTACCCTTAAGGAACGTAGAATAGAGATAGAGGAGGAAGTCCATGATAAGTTTATGCCTCTGGCATCCTTTGTCAGAGAAGTCACACCGAAATACAAAAAAGATAAGGAGTTGTCCAATGTCGGTCTTAAGTTTCTTGGGGATGATTGGCGGTGTGTTGCTGGTCCTTTTTCTCGCATAGAATTTCCACAGTTTAATCTAGGTTCTCGTCAACAGATAGGGAGGTACTTACAATATTTCGGATGGAAACCTACGCACTTTACCGAAAAGGGTCATGTGATTGTGGATGAGGCCATTCTGTCTAAGGTTACGGGTATTCCCGAAGCACAGCTTATAGCGGAGTATCTACTGGTGCAGAAACGTACTGCTCAAATACAATCCTGGCTAGACGCTATTGAACGGGACGGTAGGGTACATGGGTATGTAAATACGATAGGTGCGGTAACTGGAAGGATGACACATAGTAGTCCGAATATGTCTCAAGTCCCTGCTAGTTACTCACCCTATGGGAGTGATTGCCGGAGTTGCTGGACGGTCCCTAAAGGTAGAAAGCTAGTGGGTGCAGACGCTTCCGGAATTGAACTGAGAATGTTATGCCATTACATGGACGATAAGGAGTATACACATGAAGTCATCAATGGAGATGTCCACACAGCTAACCAGAAAGCTGCTGGACTTGAAACAAGAGACAGTGCTAAAACTTTTATCTATGCTTTCCTCTATGGAGCCGGAGATGCGAAAATCGGAAGCATCGTTGGTGGTACTAAAAGAGATGGAGCTAGGCTTAAAGAGTTATTTCTCCGAAACACGCCATCTCTTCGACAGTTACGAGAAAGAGTCTCAAATGCCGCTGTTCGGGGATACCTCAAAGGAATCGACAATCGTAAACTTATCATAAGGAGTAATCATGCTGCACTTAATACTCTCCTTCAGTCTGCTGCTTCTGTTGTTATGAAAAAGTCCTTGACAATTCTGGATGAGTACGCTAAACTACATAGTATAGACTATAAGTTTGTAGGCAATATTCACGATGAATTTCAAGCAGAAGTCAGGGAGGATCAAGCAGATAAATTTGGATGGCTAGCCGTGGAGTGCATCAAAGCGGCTGGTATTAAACTTAACCTCCGTTGTCCTTTAGACGGTGAATACAAGGTAGGGGAAACATGGGCAGATACACATTAACTAAAGAAATCCGTGAACAACAATTACGGCAGATAGGCCGTCCTTTTAGATGGCTACACTCTAATTTTGTTGTAGAGGATACGATTAGAATTGCCCCTACTAAAGACAGGTGGTGTTGGTTAGGAGCGGAGCAACATTGGTATGACTTTGATGGTGAAACATTAAAGGAAATTGTAGAGGAGTACGGACATCGTGGCTAAGTCATTATCAACATTAGTTGAGGACGTTTATTCCCTTATGAAGAACCGGAATGTTCCTAAAGGTGTAAATGTGGAGGAAGAAATAGAGCGTTTCGGTGAGGCCATGAAGGACATTATGCGTAAGGAATTTCTACCTAATAATAATTACGCTAACCGTAGAGGTCTAAGGCTATCCGCTATAGGCAGACCGGATAGGGTTCTATGGTACAGTTTCCATAAATGGATCGGAGAAAAAATCCCGGCCTACACTCTGATTAAGTTTCTCTATGGTCATCTTATTGAGGAAATGATTTTGTTTCTAGTCCGTATGTCCGGACACAAGGTTACTGACGAACAGAAGTTATGTGAAGTCAGAGGGATTAAGGGACACATGGACTGTAAGATTGATGGGGAAGTAGTGGACGTAAAGTCCGTAAGCACATTTGGATTTAAAAAGTTTAAGGACGGTAGCCTTGCCGCTGATGATCCATTCGGATATATAGATCAAGTGAAGGCTTATGCTCATTCAGAGGGGGAACGGAAGTGGTCCTATCTAGCAATGGATAAACAGAACGGTCATTTGTGTACCCTGACGTATGACCTGGACGATACGGACCATCCCATGTACGAGTTCTATAATGCAGACATAGAGGAGCGTGTGGAAGCCGTAAAAAAGTCCGTAAAGGCAGAGGAACGTCCCTCTCAATGCTCAAACGTCATTCCGGATGGCAAATCGGGCAACTTAAGACTATCTACTATGTGTTCTTATTGCCAATACAAAAAGCATTGTTATCCAAACTTAAAAGCCTTTGCCTACTCAAGTGGTCCAAGGTATCTAAGTAAAGTTGTTAATTACCCCAACGTAAAGGAGATTAGATTATGATAGAATATAAAGTAGTTAGTTCCTCTAGACCGGATAGGTTTGAAGAAACGGTGACCGATTTATTAAATGACGGTTGGGAATTACAAGGCTCCCCCTTTATCTCACAAATAGGGGCCATGACACAGGCTTTGACCCGTACTAAGAAAGCTTCCCGTGGTTCAGTATCGAAATAAGTTTGAATCGGAAGTAGGGGCAATCCTTGGGAAATCCTTTCACTACGAGAAACACAAAATCCCCTATGTTATCCATAGGAATTACATACCGGACTTTGTAAATGTCCATACCATCGTAGAGTGTAAAGGGTTCTTTAGGGAGGGTGACGTACAGAAGTACAGAGCCATACGAAACTCCCTAGTCCCTCCGGACGAGTTAATATTTGTCCTGTATAAACCATCTAAAAAAGTCCGTAAGAACGGTAAGATAACCATGTCCGAATGGTGTGAAAAGGAGGGGTTCAAATGGTGTACTCTGGAGAATATAAAAAATGTCATTACCACATAAACAGTTTTTAAACAGAGTGTCTAATTTAGCTGAACCTTCCTTCTTATGTGAAGTGCTTAATATCACTACGGAGGACATTATTGAAAGATTTAGTGATTTTATGGAGGACAATGAAGAAGAATTAAGAGAGATTTTTGACGTAGATATAGAAGGTTATTTACCTGATGAGTAATGAAGAAGAAACCCCGGTAATAAATTTTACTCCGGAGGACCCATTAATCGGTAGAATAGAATTAGCCCACACTCTTATAAGTGGGTTGAACAAAGCTGGAAATACAGAGGAGCAAAACGATATGTTAAGGAAAGCTATAAGTTTATTATTCCATAGTTGTTACATGGACCTGACGATTAAATATCCAGATCATCCGGTACATTGATGCAACATACTTATGTAAGTAGAGAACAGAAAGTAGCGAGGTTTCATCACGCTATGAATCTGGATGTAGATAGTGATCCCCGTGTCTCCGTTTTGGAACTACGGAAAAAATTACTACTAGAGGAAGTCGCAGAAGTATCAGAAGCTATAGATATTCTTTCCGTGGAATTAATCCGTGGGAAAAAGGGTACTAAAGGGCAATGGGCTAATTTTCTAAAGGAACTAGCTGATGTTCAGTATATTGTATCCGGCACTTTCATTAGTTTTAATACCTTTCCTAGTGGTTTTGATGCCCCCTTTAATCGGGTTCATAATTCTAATATGTCCAAGCTTGACAATGAAGGTAATCCGTTATATAATAAAGAAGGGAAGGTGCTTAAGGGACCGAATTACAAAGAGCCTGATCTCACAGATTTAGTCGGAGGGAGTGTGTTATGAAAGTTTTAGTTTTAATTTTGACAATTATGTTTCCGGATGGGAGCCTACATACTAGAGTGTACCAAGCTCCGCCTACGGAAAATAAGGAACATTGTGAGGCAGTAGTCCTTCCTCAAGCTGTAGCTAAAGCTAAGACACAGCCTTATGCCGTACAGTCCAGTGGTATTTGTTTTGAAATTCACATAGACTTGGAGAAAACTTAATGGATTATGGGCCACAGATTCCAGCGTGTGATAGTTTACATTCTCAGAAGTATAGGTTACCAAATGAAGCGTTCAGTGAAGCGTGTGCGAGACAGGCAGCGGCAATGGCAGACACCGAAGACCACCGCCAGAGCTACCGTAATATCCTACTTAACCAGAGATTCATGCCAGCCGGAAGGGTCCAAGCAGCAATGGGATCGCCAAGAGATGTTACGGCATATAACTGTTTTGTCTCCGGAGTCATCGAGGACTCAATGGAAAGCATCATGGAACGAGCTACCCAAGCCGCTGAGACAATGCGGAGAGGTGGTGGAATTGGTTTTGATTTTTCTAGGATACGGCCTAGTGGTGACCGGATTGTTAGCCTTGATAGTTCCGCTAGCGGCCCTGTTAGTTTTATGGGCATTTTTGATGCGGTGTGTCAAACAATAATGTCTGCTGGTCATCGACGGGGAGCTATGATGGCTGTGCTTAGAGTGGACCATCCGGACATTGAGGAGTTCATTAGGGCTAAACGTAATGAGAACCGTCTTACTAATTTTAATATATCCGTAGGTGTTACGGATGAATTTATGGAGTGCGTAAGGGACGATAAACCCTTTACCCTACAGTTTGACCAAAGACAGTACCGGACCATTAATGCTAAGGCTCTGTGGGACGAGATCATGCGTAATAACTGGGATTGGGCAGAACCTGGAGTTCTGTTTCTTGACCGGATCAACAACGATAATCCACTATGGTACTGTGAGACTATCTCCGCTACTAACCCATGTGGTGAGCAACCTCTCCCGCCTTACGGAGCGTGTCTCTTAGGTTCCTTTAACCTCGTTAAGTATGTAGATATGGAGACTAAGAAATTTGACTTTAATAAATTTAAGGAGGATATTCCCCATGTCGTCAGAGCTATGGATAATGTTATTGACCGCACTTCCTATCCTATGGATTCTCAGGAAGTGGAAGCTAAGACAAAACGAAGAATGGGTCTTGGAGTCACAGGATTGGCTAACTGTCTTAGTATGTGTGGGCATAGCTATGGTAGTATTGCTGGCAGAAGGTTTACCCGTAAGGTTTTAAAGACCCTAATGTGTGATGCGTTTGAAGCAAGTTCCGACTTAGCTTTAGAGAAGGGTTCCTTTCCGCTGTTTGAGACAGATAAATACTTAGAGGGTGAGTATGTGTCCAGACTACCTCAGGACCTTAAGGACAAGATTAAAAAACAAGGTATGAGAAATTCCCACTTGACAAGTATCGCTCCTACTGGTACAATAAGTTTTACAGCCGATAATGTTTCGAGTGGGATAGAGCCAGTATTTCAACATGAATTGGATCGTACAGTACAGACGGAAGTGGGGCCACAGGTTATTCGCCTACGGGATTTCGCGTATGATAGATACGGGATTAAGGGGGAAACTACGGACGATCTTACCGTTGACGATCACCTTGATATGCAGATTGCAGTTCAGCCGTTTGTGGACAGTGCTGTATCTAAAACTATTAATGTGGGTAGCCAGGTTACTTTTGACGAGTTCAAAGAAGTCTACCTTAAAGCGTGGAAGGGGAAACTTAAAGGGGTGACTACCTTCAGGCTTGACGGTAAACGCTACGGTATTCTTAATAAGATTGAAGTGGAACCAGAGGGATCGGCTTGCTTTATTGATCCGGAAACGGGACAGAAGGAGTGCGGTTGATGGTGTACCGTAGTCTAGATGAAAGAATAGAAGTATTAAAGACAGAGATAAAACTTATAAAGGAGAAGTATGAAAGCATGGATCATGATGGAGGTAGGTTTAATACAACTGCTCAAGTCTTACAGGAAATAGTAGATGAGTTAGAATTTAAAAACTCATGGAGAAAACATTAATGATTAAATATTGGGATATGCCCATAGTACAGATAAGCATAGGTCTGGTTGTATTTTACTTTGGTCTAAAGATGTTTGCTGGAGGTATGAAATCCTTAGGGAACGTAGAACATCTGGAGTGGTTTATCCATAATCCGTACTGGATGTTCTTAGGTGGAATTGTGTGTACGTTAGCATGGCAATCCAGTTCCCTGAGTACCACAGCTATTATAGCTTTAGTAGCCAGTGGGTTCCTACCCCTACCAAGTGCCATAGCTGCTGTTCTGGGAGCCAATATAGGGACTACAGGGACTATCTGGTTAGCAGGGTTACTAGTGTCGGACGGTATGCCTAAGGGAGATACACTTAGGATTGCTCTGGCCCACACCGGAGCTAATCTGTTGATGGCAGTAGCACTTCTACCGTGGGTTCATCATATAGCTAGATTTATAGGGAGATACGGATGAAGACTAAAGAGGACATGGTAAACAACCCCTCTCATTACAATCAAGCAGGGATTGAAGCGATAGATGCTATACGGGCAGCTACGGGTGAGGGGTTTGAGTATTACCTACAGGGGAATATACTTAAGTACCTGTGGAGGTATCGGTACAAAAATGGTGTAGAGGATTTAAAGAAGGCTGAGTGGTATCTTAAGGTTCTGATTGAGGAGGTGGAGTAAATAGACCGGAATCAGTCTGTCTTCTTCAGTCATGTTTATTGTACCGACCTAATACGTCTTTCAGCTTCTTGCCCTTCATTTAAATTATCTGCATCGTTATAAATTTGGTCTATAACATCATTAATTAAAATACTGGCTAATTTAGTTTTTCTTAATTCTTTCCCCGGCCCTAAACTATTTATAGCTAGTAGTTTATTAACGTGTTTTGGGTTAGTGGCTACTTTTGCAATAAAATACGGTCCACCTAGCACTGCCCCTGCTGTTGTTACAGCCATACCAGTTGCCTTAGTTAATCCTTTTCCTACCGTTTCAAATAATTTCTTCATTGTCCCTACTTCTTGCCCACGTTGTACTAAAGCAAACATTCCCTGTGTAGGCGTTGTATTAGCTTCAGCCATCATATTAACAGTTCGTTTATATCCATTATAATACGGTCCTAAAACAGCTTTAGCTTTTTCTGCATAATTAACATCTTTTAAATTATACGCTTCTTTAATAAAATGTTTTGCGTTTAAAGGACCATCGGAAGCAAGATCAGATAGTCTTTTATGTATATATGACGATGCCATAGCTTTACGAAACTGTATTTTAGTAAAGGGAATTTCTTTAGAGGAAACTCCAGCTTTCTTCATTTGCTCAAAGGAAAAATTCATAGTTTTTATAGCGGCTTTAACTTGTGCCGCATTACCACTATCTGCAAACATTTTCCCCACGGATTCTGCTCCTTTACTTCCAGTATTTTTTATAAAACTACTTGTTAATTCCGGAGCTAATTGGCCTAGAGCTTCCGCATACTCTGAGTTCATTGTCCTAAAAAGAGTAGCTGCGTTGTCCCCTACACCCCTTTTTAAATCTAATTCGACAGATTTAGTTAATAAATTTTTTAATTTTGATAACCTTCTGTACTCATCACCGTTTGCTTTTTTGAACGCCGGAGTCATTATCTCATTAACGTGTTTATGAAATTGTATTAAAAACCCCGGACTCCCTTTTTCAGCCGATAAAAATTTAGTTAAATCATTTAAAATTTCTTTTTCTGTCTGACCTAATACTGAACCTTCTCCGGCTGTTATCATTTCTGGAGTTACTTCTATTTCTTTTTTAATCCCCTTTACTGATGGAAAGTTATTTAATGCTCTTTTCACTGATTCAAAACCAATATACTCATTTCCTAATTCTTTTGCGAATTGGTCCTGTCTTGCTCCCCATATTTTAGTTGTAGCTTCTTTTGCCCCCTGCCGTAAAGCCTCAAATCCTTCTCCTAGTTGTGTATAACTCACACTATCTGGACCTGTAATTTTAGCCATTCTTTCTTTAGCAATTTCACCTATATTATTTAAGGAATCCTTGTATACTTTAGAAGATACAATTCCTCCTCTTCCTACTGTCTCTAAAAATTTTGAAAAAGGTCCGGTTAATCCGTGTTGCCATTTAGTTAAAGTTTCTCCTTTAGGGGTAAGGATAGCTTGAGTTTGTATTTTTGAAGCTGTAGACCCGGCATCCGGAGCCGCAGTTAAAGTTGTATCTGATAATTCCTTAACTATTTTACTTGCATCTTCCCCATTCATCATTCTTGTTTTAATAGTGTTCCATATAGGTTTTCCTATATATTTTCCAAGACCTAAAGTAACTACATCAATTCCTACGCTTGTAGCTGCTTTTTCCAGAGCTTCTACAAAATCAATATCTCTATCCATAGACATATCGGTTGTTACTGATCCAATTCCTGTTCCTACCCCTGCTCCTAAAACTGCAAGACCAGTTGAACCCATAACAGCACCAATTAAAGTTCCTCCGGGGACCGGAGCAAGAAAACCAAGAATCCCTCCGGCTATACCTCCCCCTAAACCTCCCACTACATCCTGATTTTCTCTGACCCAATTTGTAACGTCATCGACTGTCGTTTCTTCCCAAGTTTTTCCTATTGATTTTACTATGCCTTTTATGGCACTGGATATGCTATCATCAGGAGGTATTTGTTCAGCATTAGCCTCTGCTGGAATTATTTCTAAGTCAGGGTTCTCTTGTTTTAACTGCCTTATTGTATCATTTAGTGTAGGCATAGGAGTACTAGACTGGGAAGATGGGGACGGTGGGGGAGGTAAAGGGGCCGATACTGAACCACCTCCAGCCGGAACTATTTCAAATTCCGGATTATCTTGCCTTGTCTGTTGGATAGTTTCGTAAAGAGTAGATGCCATTGTTCTATATCCCTATTTATAAAGGTCTTTTAATTTCAAGTTTATGACCGTCCTTCATAATATAAATTCTTCCTCCCTCTAATGTAGCATTTGGAAAATCTTGCTTTATCCTAGCAGGAATTGTCTCGTATCTTTCTTTTATCCATTTAGAATAAGTTGCTGTAGTTGCGTCCGGATTATGAGCAAAATAGTCTCCAATATCTTGTGCAGTTCTTGTCTTATCTACCCATTTTCTTAAAATAGCAATATTAGCAGCGGTTGGTTGACCTTCTCTGGCAAATGCCTTTTTAAGTTCCTCCATATCTTTATCGGTAGCTCTAGGACCAAAAATTTTCTTTAGGTTTTCAATCATTAACATTTGTGATCCAGTACGAAATTCCGCATCTCCTCTATTTTCATACCCAAATGCACGTTTTAATGTTTTCCAAGCTGCGGAAATATCACCACCGGATGCTCTTGTTTCTGCTAATTTTAATAAATTTCGTATTTGAGGCAATGCCATACGAGCCGAGATTCCTTTTTGAAGATTTTCTTCCCTTGTGGCTAATTGAGCTTCAGCCATTGTTTTTGCTTTATGCTCATCTACATTTAAATCTTTTTGTAATTCATTAGTTTTCCTTTTAAGTTTTTCTTTGTATTGAGCAGTATTTCTATCTACTTTACCTTTATACCCTATCTCTCCCTTTTTAAGACCGGAACGTGCTTCCATTCTGTTTATACGTCTCTGTAATGTTTCTACAGCCGTTTCTCCATATTGAGTGCTTATAATTTCAGCTTTTTTAAGATCACCTTGAAATTCTCCATCTCCTCCGCCAACAGGAGTGGTAACAGTTTCTACACTACTACCTACTCTTCTTTGCACAGTAAAAAATTTCTGTCCATATGTCGGAGAAGTAGGATCGTTATCTACGATAGTTCTAGTTGTACCCCATTTAACATCACCTTCCTTTGCAGCATCGGCTTTTTTAGCATCGGCTAATCTCCTACCCTGCCAAATCTCAGCCATCTTTTTAGCTTCATCAAGATAACCTAAACTTATGAGATCATCTACAATTACTTTAGCGTCCTTGTCCGTAAATCCGTCTGCATCACTACCTAAAGTTTCGTACCTCTTACTGAGCATATCAAGATCAGCTTTCCTCTGTCTTGCTTTACCTAAACGTGGGTCCTCCATTCCGGCTGCTAAACGCCCTGCTGCGTCCTCCTGACCCAATAGACCACCAACGGCCCTTACGCCCTTAGGGAGTAAATTGCTAAATACGTTAGCTTGTTGTTGGGCTGCATCGGCAATAAGACCGGAGTAGTAATTACCTCCACTCTGTTTATCCAGCACCCTTGCCTGATTGACACGCTCCTGATCCTCCATACGCATCTGACGTAGTAAATCATCCTCTGTGTCTCCAAACAGTGTCTTTATTGGGTTAGTAGCCATTCTTTACTCCTCTAATCCTTGGTCTTCTGAGGGATCAGGGTCCATTCCGTAACCAGTTCCCCCAAAATCGTCCATTATTGAATCTATAAATTCATTAGATACTTTTGTTTCATAAGCTGCCTGACCAGCAGAAGTAGGTGACCATCCTTTATGATAAACTCCTTCCTGTGGAGTTCCAGCCGCACCTCCTAAGGGTTGTCCTAAAGCATTAACCGCTACTACACCTACTCCGGGTACATTAGCAAACCCATGAATAGTTGATTGCGTTACTGTGGGAGTTTGACCTCCCCAATAATCAGACATTACAGTTCCGGGCATACCTATCTGACCACTACCTTCACTCATCATCATTTCGGCTATTTTACCTATTCCGTATCCAGCTATGGTAGCAGGGATTGTGGATAATCCAAGTAAACCAGCGCCGTACTTCCCTAGCATCCCTGCTCCTTTTGGTACTACGTCTTCAGTGGACATGCTGTTCCATTTATCTTCAACATATTGTGAAGGGTCTTTAACAAAACTTGTAAATTCATCAACTCCAGATTTAATAGGATTAACAATTTCTTCTTGAATAGCTCCACTTAACTTTTCTCCAAATGATCCAAGTCCGGAAAATAACCCACGGTCCAAAGTATCAACATAATCTTCTCCCCTATACCACTCATCAGGACCCCAACTCCATTTCATTACATCTCGATTCGTATTTGGATCAACTACAACAACTTTATTAAATTCATCTCTCATACGATCACCGGTCATATCAAATAAACCGGGGCTATATATCTCTTTATTTGTTTGATACCATGATTTTTGTCTATCTGTAGCACCCCATTCGTCCGGGGTATATATATTTGCTGCCCAAGATGAGTCAGGGTCAAAACGACTATTTGGGGTAAAAAGATTTTTATCGACTTTGTCTATATAATCCTTACTCCATTTTTCCCCTGCGGCTCTATTTGCAGCAATTTCCGCTAAAATACTTTCATTACTACGAACATCCGGAAGTCCAGTAGTAAGTTCATTAAACCCTCTTTCAACACCTCTAACGATGTCCCGTGGTGCATTTTGTACGTCTGCAATAAACGAATCTAAGTATTCCCTAGATAAATCATTAGGATTAAATAACCCGTCAGTATTCCCCATACCGTCATCGTTGTTTTGTATACTAGTTGTTGGTTTAGCCTGTCTATAATAAGTTCTCCAATTAGCTACAGGCTCAGAAGTAGTTTGCCGTACAGAATCAAATAATGCAGGGTATCTCTGCCTAAACTCAGGAGATACATTTCTACCTTCTAATTTTCTTTTTAGAAAATCTATATAAGTTTTATTTGTGGGTCTAGGGAGAACAGTCATTTTATTTACCTACCAAACAATGCTGTACTAGTTTTACCACTGCTTCCTATGGGTTGAGAAAATAGACCACTCATGGCACTTAGGGTCTTACCCCAAGGATCAATCGCAGATGGTTTCCCCCATATATCCGCTGCTTTATTTCTGGCCCCTAGTTGAGCTTGAGCTATACCACTCAGGTCACCTCCGATACCCCTGCCTAATTTACCGTACTGTAGCGGTATATTTAGAAGTCCGGTAGCGGTCCCTATGTCTCCACTTTCTCTACCCAACAAGGAATCAATATATGCCTGTGCCTGATTAAACGAGGACACTCTACGTTCATTTTGACCCTGTTGTATTTGTTTTTCTAACTCTCCGTACTGGTTCATACCTCCAGTGGTCCCTAAACGTCCCTGCGCTCTTAAGCGGTCTTCAGCGGCTAATCGTAGCTTTTGTTCTTCAGGTGCAATTAATTCCTGTTGCATTTGATAAAATTTATCCGCTGCTCCAAAAGGGTCCCCCATGAATTGAGCCGCTTGCGCTCCCCATAGACCACTTCGGCCTAAAGCTCCGGAATATATATCTTGAAGTTCAGGAGAAAGCTCCATTACCCCTACTCGACTTTCAGGGTCAAAATCGGCAAATCCACCAGTACCACCAACGGCCCACGGCATTGAAGCAGCCATAGCCGCATCTGCATTTCTATTTACAGTATCGGCGTGTATCCGTGCGGCATCTAAAGCGGCATCTTTAGTCCTTTGTTGGCCCCACCAGCCAAGACCGCCTGAGACAATATCTCCTAAATCCAAACCAAAAAAGTCACTCATAATCTACTCCTACCTTATCTTACCCTGTTTGGTTAATAATGTTGCATCGGTTAAACTTGAATAATGCCCCTCGACTGTCGTATCCATCTTTAATTTAATTACTTTCCCCGTTCTGCCCAGAGAAACTTTGTAGTCCTTGGGACCAGCAGAGGCCCCGTATTTAGATAGTTCAGACCCGTAAGCTGGCGATTTAAATGTCAATGCGGTATCGTTGCTTAACGATTGAGCAGAGGACAAAACTAAATTATTCTGGTTCGATAAAGATGAAACTGTAACTGTCCCTACAATACCCGTTCCGGTTACAGACATTCCGGCTTCTATTGTTCCTGAATTTCCATCCACTACTAATGCTGTAGTGCTGCTTGTAGCTCCGTTTACATTAGCTGTGGGAGCTACAGTAGCTAATGTTGTATTATTATAAAATGATCTTGTTCCGGCTACCAATGCCGCACCGTCATTCCCTTGTGTATATAACGATATGGTCACTCCGGACACAAGAGAAATAGTCTTGGAGTAAGGAGTGCCTAGTTCAAAATCTTTATAGACCGATATTGTGGAACTGGCCCCTCTTCCTCCGGTGATTGCAAAAAGTCCGGACTTAATAATTTTAGCAAAGGTAGGTGAATTTAAATCTAACCAAGAAGTCTGAAATACATAACTGTAGTTAGAAGTCGTAGTGGTCCAACCGCCCGATCCATCAGAAGTAATGGTTGCATCCTGATAACCTGAGTATTCAGCTACTCCCGTAGGTAAACCCATAAATAACTTACCGTCGATAGTACCCAATCCGCATAAAGGGGACGTAGTAAAGGGCCATGTAGTCACTCTTGGAGTAGAAGTCTGTATCTTGACATCAAATACATAAGCCTTCTTTTCGTCGGGCATAAATATAACTAATAGACCATCTTCCGGATAATAAGCAGTTTTAATATTTGCTACAGTAGCGGAAGATAAGATACCCACAAGATCGTTACGGACAGTTACCGATAAATCCTCTATAGGAGCCTTACCGTCCGTTTGCTGAAGTCTGCCCAAGGACATTAAACCTTCGTAACTTAGGAATAATATGTCCGTACCTACATAAGCTATATTGTCCTTCCCTGCTAACCCCGTACCCTTAATAATTTCTTCAAGAGCCATAGAGGAAACATTATCAGCCCCAGCGTAGATTGCAATATTCTGTTTACCGAATATTACAAGTTTATCCATAATGGAAGCCAGCCCTACTACTTCATCGTTACCCCATACTGTCTTAAGATCAATAACTCCGGCTGTCCCTCCGTTAAGTTTTTCTCCTATTAAACTGTCCGAATAATAAACAACTCCAGGTGCTTCAGTAATCCCTCCGTACCACATACGTCCAAAGTCACCAAGGCCACATGAGGGGTCAAAGGTAGTTACTCCGGCTGGTGCGGCGTATGTAGAAGTAATATCATCTATATCGTACCATGCAGTGCCGTTATAATTTATAACTTTATGACCTGTCTGGATACCCCATAACTCGTCATTAAAGTTTACCCATGTCCAGTTAGCGTCCGATATAGTCTGTGCGCCTCCAGAGAAAGTTTGAGCCGTGAGGGTATAGGGACTAGTGGAAGTATCTATCTTATAGATTGCGTTCCCTGCTCCGGCATAATATTCCCTAGTCCGGTTTGATTTAATGTACCCACCTATGGACTTGACCGGACTAGCTATGGCTTTAGATACCATCTTGATACCCTTACGGGAAGCTATTCGACCCTGTAGGTCAAACACCACTCCGTCGGCCTGAGTCAGCCATTCGGGTCCCAAAGTAGAATCTTGAGCCTGAGTGTTTAGTCCGGAACTTCCCATCCCCTTAAGAGGGATAGGTGTAGTTGGTTTAGCTGGCATACCAAGTTGTCTCGTTTACAGTTCGTTGGGAATCCTGTGAAATAGCGTCAGTTAAAGCAGTTCTGAATCTGACCATTGCCTGATCGCTAGGTGTTCCTCCGTCCTCACCACGTTCAGCTAGAGCCAACGCATAGGCTCCAAGGACTACTAAGTGTTCCTGAACGGAAAAAGTAGAGGCGGCTAATGTAAGATCATCGGGAGCATCTACGGCATGAATCTTGATTGCGTAAGTACCTCCGGGAGTGGGCCAGAAGTCGATAGTGTTATTATTTAGTCGGTAGTACACTGGGACACCATTAGAGGATGTACCTGTATACGTTACGTTATAAAAGTAGTCATCGGAAGTTTGGGTAAGTAAAGAATTGTTTGTAGAGTCAATGACCTGTAGGATACGACTACGGTTATTTACTCCGGTTACAGTGTACTGAGATGTTCCGGAAGTAGTGCTTATGGCAATTACTGTCCTCAAGGCTCCCCAGTTCCAAGCGTCCTCTACAATGGTCTTAGCTTCGTTTACAAATTCACCTACTAATTTATGATAGTCATCTACTGACGTAGAATCGTTAATAGCTCCGGACCAATCAGAAGTGATTGTGTCCTCTCTTAGCCTGACTAAGACTTTATTAATTGTAGATCGAAATGACATTATTTTTTCTTCCCATCAATAAATGTTTTAGCACCCTTTATGACACCCTTGACACCGAAAGATGCACCAAAGGCTATGATTAACAGTGTCCAGTATTGTTCGGGGACTTCGCTCTGGAGAATTACAAAGGCTTCCCCTATTCGTTCCACCATTGCTCTATCGTCCAGAACAGCCGCTAAGAACATAGCGATAAATGGTGACGTTATGACTACTGTTAAATACTCATCCTTCCAACTGTCCCCGCTATTCCTTGCCTGTATCTCGTCCCACTTCTGATCTCCACGGATTACTGCAATTTCTTGTTCATGTTTAGCTTTTGACTTCTCTGCTTTATTGGCAAAGTATTGTTTGCCTATATCAAATACACCGCTTACAAGTGGCCCTAAGAGTGGGAGCATTACCTAAGTTCCCAATGTGGCATATCCCACTGCCATAGATCAAAACCCCAATGTAGGTTATCTACACCTACCGTTTCACAAGCTTCCTTAATGACTTCAGACAACTCTTTAAACCGCTGGAGATTATCCCAATCAATAGGATAGGGAACCACATCCACTGCCATAGCTGGAAATGAATTATGTTTCGAGTCAGGGTACTGCACCTTACTTGCCCCTGACTCAAAGTATTCCTGTTGTTTTTCTTCAGTTCGATGTCCCTCCAGTACGGAAAAATCATAGTGTTTAATGGCTTCTTCAAGCACTAACTGAATCTGAGGATCACAAGTCTCTAATCTTTCTCTACTTTTATTTCCAAAACTGGGCATCTTACTTTCCTACTGGTGGGTGTGAACCATTGTGCATTGAATGGACTTGATCTAAATTTTTATGCACTACTCTCATTTCCGTCTTTAGTTCGGCAATACTGCTATTTAATTGTTTTAAATTTTCAGGTGATAGAATATTTCCAAAGACTTTGTTTTGATGTTTAGTCACGGCTGACTCCGCTTCAGCCCTATCTAACCTAGTATTTAATTCATGCAATTCCGTTTGCATACCTTTAATGTCCTGTATAACTCTAGCTAACTGAGACTTTACTACGGCAAAGGCTCCGGCTAAACTTGCTAGTAATGTACCAAACTGGACTAATTCTCTTACACCAAATTCCATGACTTCTCTACTTCTGACTTAACTGGAAATCTACTAGGTTTATCTCTATCTTTAGCCCATATTAATCCATATGCTAACCCCAATATAAACATAATTAAAAGTACAGCTTTACCACCTTCAACTAAAATCTTTTTAAGCATAGCATCATCGTGTTCCTTTTTCTGCTGTGCTTTAAAAGCTGCTTCTCTTTTAGCTTCATGTCTAGCTTTAAGTCGTTTAGCTCTTTCTAAGCGTATCTTCTCCCAAGTACCTCTTCCCCACTTCTTATCTATCTCAATGGCAAGTTCTTCTAGTGCCATTTTATTTTCTTTTTCTGCTAGTACAGCAGTAGCAACATTAGCTATAGATGTATCATCTCCATAAGCATCTTCATCTTCTCTCGCCCTTCTCCGTATGATTTGTTGCATACGAGAAGTAGCTTTAACAGGTTTTTTCTTCTTGGACTTATTACTCTGATAGTCTGTCTCTGCTGTCCATAAATCCTGTAGACTATGAGATAATTCCTGAATTGATTTAGCGGTCCCTACGGCAGCTTTACAAGCTCCTATAGCTGCTCCGATTGTGATTGGGTCCACAACTATCTCGCCCTGTTGTTCAAGCCAAATGGCTGTTCCGCGAAAGCTATATAGACATATTTATCGGTTCCGGCGGTTCCCCCATTCACGTTATCATTAGCACTACGGATTTTGAATCCATTAGCAACCATGTCCATAACATCTTCTGTGTCTTCTTGACCAGAAGTGTTAGGAAATAATCCCTCGACGCTTCCGTTATAGCCATCCCTAGCACTGTCGTGAATACGCCAATTCTGTGAACCTTGAATAGCCTTCAACATTACAAATGCAGGTCGAAAGCCAGATGCGCCATCGTCAACAATAACATGAGGTCCGTCTGTCGAATCATTTGATGTGTATATTCCGATCCCAATAAGACCGGGAGTTCTTGCGAAACAGTATGCAACATAAGGTGCATTATTACCATTAACTGAGTCATCAGTTCCTACTGCAAAGGTGGAAGTTCCCGGTGTAGTATCATTCCAATAACCTGAACTTGTACCAAAAGCATTAGCATCACTTAATAAAGCATACTTAGTGTTTCCTTGACTAACGTGATAAACTCCCCAGTGTCTATCAGTAGAATCATCTCCATTCCCTCGCTTCTTAACACAAATAAATTCAGGGGCTACACCTAAGAAATGTGGTACAGTTCCATTACTACCTGTTCCTGTGTAAGTAATTATAGAAAAACCAGCCGTAGTATTAGCTGATGCTCTAGTCACTGCTATAGAACCATTTGCGGAACTACCATTCGCCCCATCTATTTTAACACTCCCGGCTGTCTGTGAAGAACCAGCACTCTCAGTATTATCGGCTGAAGGCTCACCACCAGCTTTCCAACACCATGCTACATATGTCCTTGCATTTGTGTTTACATTTGTAACATTAGTATCTGCGCCAAGTGTAAACCCGTCAGAATCAAAACTAGACAGAATGTCCGAATACGAATCATATTCATCTGCATTGTGATTAGACCGTACTTGTTTGTGTGGACCCCGTACTGAATCAAGTAACGCATGGTCTGCACTATGCGATCTCGTCTTTATCCAAACCAGATCAGGCTCCATATCGCTATTGCCATCTAATGTAATACTTTGCGCTCCAGCGGAACCCGTATATAATTTAGTTTGAAAATAAGCACTTGGGTCTGTGACTGTCGGCTCTGGAAGGTTCTGAGACTCTAAGGTTTTAAAACCAGACGGGATGGCGTAAATGAGATCGCCTGATGAACACGCAAGTTTTATTATCGCCGTTGTGCTACCGCCCCCCTGCACAATCGGAACCATTAGACTATCTGAGTCATTTGCTAATTGGTCATATACATCATGGTTGGCATTAAAAGTTGTGCTTGCAGAAGTTCCGTCCCTGCCCTCAATCCATGTACCGTTCTTGCTATAATATAATTTCCCCGCCTTTACCGCTACTCCAATGGTATCCCCGGTACCCCATGTGGGCCGCGATAACGTACCTTCAGAAGTTGTTGTTGTATGACCCGTGTAGACGTTGTTGGTGCCAGTATATCCGGTGTATAGAAATACTTTTTGAGAACCAAAACCCGTATTGGTTTGAGCAATAGTTTCATCAACATAAGTCACGCCGACATAAGTATCCGGCGCCCCTGTTCGTTGCAGTTGATACTCCCAGTAATAACCATCGGTATCGGCTGGATCGAAAGCGATTGTTCCCGTTGCCGTTGTCGATGTTCCAATGGTTGCAACGGTATTACCTTTAGAAAGAGTTGCGCCTGTAGGTTTTATCGGGTTCCATGTTGCTACGTTCCCGACCCCTGTAGCCACAGATTTCATTTCAACATAATCAGTAGGTGCGGAATATTTCCACTGTGATGAATGTGGCTTCCAAGTTAATTTTGCTTGAGTGCCGTAACAGTGAAAAGCAACCCAAAGTGGTTCGTCAGTAGGTAAAGGATCGTTCGCACTGCCTCCAGCGCCAGCACTAGTGCCATAGATAGCAGTAGACGCTGAAGTAGGATCACCACTATCGTACCAAGTGCCATTTGCACCAAACCAGATATTTGCGCCATGACGGGCCATCATATAGACATGGCCATCACCGCCGCCAGCTTGGTTATTAAGATCAATAGAACCGTCATGTCTTACTTGTGCGCCAGTTGACGTACTACCCGTTCCAAGATAAACGCCCCAATTATCATCTCGATCTGCTGCGCCGGGATAGGTATCACCGCCGGGATGACCATGTTTTGTGACGGCGAATCCCGGTGCGTGTGATCCACCAATATCCCCGTCTTGGTGGAACTCCATATATACTTTATCAGTATTGGACATAGGAATTGTCGAGAAATTCCATTTGTTTGCGCTAGAACCAGAAATCCAAGTCATATTATTATCTGATAGCGTGTTTTCTGCAACTCCCCACGGACCTACTGGATCAATAGTAGGGTAGATTGATATTTCTTTATCAGTGCTATTCGCTGGTCCGTCAGCGGCAAAGTTACTTGCATTAACACTAAATGAGAAAAATGAGTTAGGTAAGTCCGTACCACCTTCAAATAACTGTAACTCACTAACAGCATTAGAACCCCCTGAATCCGAATCGGTAACGGTTATCCAGTGGTATCTATAGCCTGTAGTCGTTGTTATGCTGGAATTAACTTCTTTGATAGTACCGCTTGATGCACTGTCATCAAGAGAGCCTGTCCATAGCTGTGTCCCGTCCGTATTACTAGTCGGCGCAGAATCAGAACCATAGAGTTTTAATGTATGGGTAGCATCATTACTAAATCGTGCATCATTCGGACCAAAGAGTCTAAACCCTGTAACTGTCTTTGAGTTCCCTGATCCATGATCCTGACCAATATAATAAGAAGCTGCGGCCCCTGTTTTTGCTGAAGAAGATTGACCCTCAACGGCGTTATTAAAGGCTGCTTTTAACCCTCCACTGCTTGTCATATCACCGATGTATGTGGCAGAAGTAATTTTAGTTACGCTGGTACTAGCATCACGCCCAACATCTGATCCATCCCCAAAGTCAAGCCAGAACCCGTTATTACCATACGTCAATCCACTAGGGTCTTTTGGAACCCATATTCCTGTATCGGAATCTGTTTCACCAAGATCGGTAATAGCTATATCACTAGCTTGGATTGCCTGACCATCAAGATACACTAAATCTGCTAGATACCCTTGAACGTAAGTTCCTGTCGATCCAAGTTTTCCAATACTGTGCAGAACAGCAGAACCAAGTATTAACGCTTGGGATGTTCCGGGGTTTGTGGGACTTCCTTGACCGTCCTCATGAGTTCCATTGATATAAATTTTAATCCTGTCAGCAGCCGTGCTATCTGTGTGATGATGGCTTACTACAATATGTTGCCAAGCCGTAGTGTCACGCATCAAACCGTTCGTTTGTTCCGCCCACGCATCCGAACCAGAACTTGAATTATATCTCTCTGTTGTCCACCGTTCCGCGCTGGTCATCAAAACACCAGCGTAGTTATTGCCATCTGCACCAGCGACTAAAACAGGGCTGGACGCACCAAATGCGTCTGTGGTCTGTTTGAACCAGAAACTTATAGTCCCTTTGGATGTGCTACTCCCCGCACCGCTTGGGGTCCAAGTCAGATAGTCAGCAGAACCGTCAAGCCATATAGCCCCTGCTGGCTGGTATCCTGACGCTCCACTTGGTATTCCACTAGGAAAAATAAACATTAATTACTCCCAGTTAGAGTCAGTAGTCACTACAAAGTCATTCACAGTATCTTTATCCATTTCGGCTATCTTCGCCTCAATCTCGTCCGATTTACTCCGAATACTGTCCACTTTCTCCCACATAGCTTTTTGGGACACCATATCGGCTTTCTCTTTATCGTGTGCTTCTTTAGCTGCTTTAGCTGTAGCTTCTGCTGCTTTGGAATCTTCTTCGGCTTTGACCGCTTCCGCTTCCTTAGTCTTGGTAGTTTCTTGAGCAGTCACATAAGCTGCTTTTTGTTCGTCTGTAGCACCGTCTGTCTCAGCCGTAGTCTTAGCGTTAGCTTCGGCTCCCTTAGCGTCCGTACGGGCCTTAGAAGCTGCTGTGGAGGCGTCCGCTGCTGCTGTAGCCGCTGCCGCTGTAGAAGTTTCTGCATCGGCTTTGGTCTTGTCCGAAACTTGTTGATGAAGAAAACCAAAGTTACGTTGTTTCCATTCCGGAGCTACAGCCAGTATTCTTTTTTGAGCCTCTGCTTTTACTTGATTAATTTTAAATTCTCTGGACGAGGCTAACCTATCTTCTTCTGCTTTAGCTTTCTCTTCTTCCGTAGGTTCCTTTGGAGCTACATAGTCCGGATCGTCCTCTACCGGAGCTTCTCTGGATACTGAAGTTCCGTTAAAAGTGTCCACCGGATCGCCTTTAGCTCTTTTGCCCGTCGGTATTCCTACAGTATGGAGAGGAAAAATACCAAAGAACGGTAAGTGTCCATTAGGCAGAGCGTGTTTAGTTATAGTGTAACCAGTGAGGGGTTTAAGATCGGAATGTCTAAAGCTGCTCCCTGTCCATCTTACGGGTACATCAAAACTTCCGTCTTCCTTTTTTGTCAATAAAGCATACATTATTTTACATCCTGTGATTGGCCTATGAGTTCCATATTTGTACCGTCAGAACGGAATACAAACAAATCAATAGCACTTGCCGTAGCCGTAGAGGTTGGATCAGTTCCACCCGGAAATTTAAATACAGCGTTCCAGCCACTAATTGAGTAGGGACCCGATCCGTTGTTTACCCTGAGTGTGTAGTATGAACCAGCTACTTGATTAGTAGGTGCGGAAAATGCAGTGACATTACTTGTCAAAGTTAATGTAGCGTCTTGAGCAGCATCACAATCCCAAGTCTGTGTAGCTGCAAATGTCAAAGCAGCCGTAAGGGGTCTTTGTTGTTTTGTCCATGTCTGTTCTACGCTTGTACTTGCTACATTTGCTGGTAAACCTAAATTAGTTCTGGCTGTAGAAGCACTGGCTAAATCGGAAAGGTTACTTGCCTTGTTGGATTTAGTAGCTACAGCGGTTTCAATTAATCCAAACTCCGTATGAAATTCATCGGCATCCACAACCTTCAATGCGGCACTATCGGCCAGTGCATTTTTTGTGGACCATTTATCGTCATAAGCGTAATCAGTCATTTTTTAACTCCCTGAAGTATATCTTGCTTGTCCATATAGTGATCTATAGTCTCCGTATAATGCCGCATCATCGGAATCGAATGGTGATCTCGTATCTTGATTTTTATCGGAAAGGTACATAAATAACTTTTGCTGTTTCCAAGTATGTTGTCTGCCCTTGGGAAACGGCCTCACTAAAGGTTTAGTTGCTCCTCTCCTCATGACAATCTTTTCTCCATAGACCATCTACCGATATTACGTTTACTATCTTCCTTAGAGATTGTTTTACGTTTGGGAGTCTTTCTAAATCCTCCGGCCTTTCTCATCTTTATCGGTTTCATAAAATAACCCCATGTTCTCTATTTCTTTTGGCTACTAAATCAAGTAACTTCTGGCGTTCCGCATCCCAAACAGCTTTAAGAGTTTTCTTATCTACTTTTGGATTATCATCTATCTTACGTTTTATTGATCCCTTAGGTACAGGTAAAGCGGAAGTCTTGGGCAAACTATGTTTATCCGGAGGTGTAAATAGACCGCCTTTGGGTATCTTGAGAGCCTTAGTATTAAATTCCTTAACCTTATCGTGTGTTTTACTCTTTGGTTCTTTTCCCGTAGCTACTTCGGGTTTAGAAAATTCCTTTTCCACTACCGGATCAACCTCGTCTACCTTAAGAAGTTGATCCATAATGTTCTCCAGACTCTCTACGTCCTCATCGAACTCTTCCTTTTCCTCTCCGAAATCTATATCGTTATTGTCAAGGAAGGACTGAATATCATTGACAGTAGCACCTGGATTAGCCGCTTTATAGACCTTTGTAAGCATATCTCTATAGAGGCTCTTTATTCTATTTTTGATTTTATCCAGTTCCATATTATATGATGAACCGGATAAAAGCTCCTCCATAGTCATTACTTTAGCCACATTAATAAACTCCAAGTAAGAGGGGACCCGTAAGCCCCCTCTATTTTACTTAGGCTGCGGGAACCGCGAAAGCAACTCCGGCATCGTTACGCAACTCGCCGACACCATAGATCGTATCGGAAGTAAACAGGTCACCAAGGTATTCCTGTTTGTATTGCGTCTGGGAACGAACTCCCATTTGCTCCACAAGAGCAACTGCATCTTTGTGTATCATCAAACCGATACGCACAGCTACAGAGTTAGTGGTGGTTACGGCAGGGCAGTTAGTGGATACAAATACGTCCATGCCGTAAATCTGTCCAATTTTACCCGTCTTGATAGCATTGCCATCACCAATATATGCTTGTTCAGTAAAGCGATTAAGAGCAAGCATATCGCTCATGCAGATCGGAGGGATAACCATGCACCGATTATCGGAAGGGACATCGGCGTTATCCAGAAGCAGCATCATTGCGCGGATACCTGCATCTGTAATATCGGCAGCGTTAGAAGTACCACCTACGAAATCCGTAGTACCGTCACTACCAATCTTTGCCTTCTCCCATAAAGCCGCTCCGGAACCACCTACAGTACCACCCTGAAGACCCTCCATGATAGTAAAGAGATCGGTATCCACCTGTGCAGCCAGAGCATAACCAGCATCGTCCGTATAGAAACGACGGAGTGACTGAAGTGCCTGAACTTCCACGATGTCCTCAATCACTACGGAATATTCGTAGTGCTTGTCGATGCTCAAGTTGGTTACTCCGTGAGTATCACCCTGCAACGTGACTTGAGTGTTAGCGGCCTTTGCGTTAGCCGATCCACGGGTAGGAGTAGGGATATGAATCGTGTCCCCTTTCTTACCGTTATGATTGATACGGGTGACGTTATTACCCAGTACCAAGTTCTTTTTGTACCCAGCTATGACCTCATCGGACCATAGTTCGGGAATAAAATTAGCAGCCGTTGTAGTGGTCTGCTGTGCCGTACCTAAAGCCATTTTATTTCTCCTTTAGCTTTCTTTATAGGTTATTTGACTCGACCATCAGCGTATGCAGATAAAATTTCGTCCTGTAAATCTTCATACCTCTGAGGGTTCGTTGTTTTAAGCCTGATTAGATCAGCCCTACGGTAGATTTTTTTACCGGCTGTGGATTCGGAAGAACCTCCGGATACGGCTTTTCCTGTCCTTAATGCCTCACTCCGCTTCATAGCTTTTTGTTCCTCTGCTTTAGCGGTGTTCGTAATTAATGATCGTTCCTTCCAATTTCCCATGAGTTCCATTGCGGAATTTAGATCATAATTATGAGCGTGGACATAAAGTTGGGTCCGTATGGGACTCTCCTTAACCCACTCCTGAAACTTAGGGTCTGATACGACTTCTAAGTAATCAGGATGCGCTGCTTCAAGTTGACGAGTTGTAGCTTGAGCCGATTGGACTTTCTGCTGCTCCTCAAACTCCCGAAACTTTGGATGATTTTCAATGGCTTTACTAACGGCTGTGTTAGGGTCATCAAAAAAATCAACCTCTTCTTCTTCAGCGGTTTCGGTTTGAGTGGTAACTTGTTGTTGAAGAATTTTATCGGTTAATTGTCGTAACTCTCCAATTTCCTGACCCTTTCGACCCAGTTCCTTTTCGAGATTTTCATAGGAAGAGACAATTTCCGTAACTGACTTCCCTTTAAACTTATCCGGTAATTCAGGTTCTTCTGACTCAGGTTGTACCTCCGTTGGAGATGCCTCAGTAATATCTGAATACTGTTTAGCTTCTTCCGGTGTTTCAGTCTGTTCTTCTACAACTACACTACTCATAATGCTAACCTCCGTCTATAAAGATTATGGAGTTGATAAAATGTTGGGATTAGGTTATTCTAATTGATCCAACGCTAATTTGGTGGTTTCCTCTAAATTAATAATCATATTTAGAATATCCACCTGACCTCTTCTGAGGTATAAAGTTTTTTCGTCTTCTATAGTCTGTATGTTTTCTAAAGATTGAGCCATTTGAGTTAATTCTTCAGTGAAGAGACTCCAAGCTTCTGAAGAAAACAAGTCTATTCGTTTTTCTAAAAATTCTCTATCATTCATAATTATTCAAAGTCTTGTACTAATTCTTTCTGTGGCGGTAGGGTCTTATTGAATGAAGCATTACACTCACAATCGGGACCACACTCACAACCTACTCTACCACACTTAACACAGATTACGGGTTCATCCTCGTCCTCTAAAAATGGGTGACTATATGCACTCACTTTTACTGTCTCCCTTGACTTTCTGCTCTAGCTTTAGCAAGATTAAGAATTGTCTCTGACTGTAGGTGTTCCACTTCGGGAATATTCCGCATAGTTTCCGACTGTGTATTTTCTGAATCTGTACGGAGTTTTTCGATCTTAGCCATCTTTTCGGCCATTTCCATTTGTTCCTTAACCAGAGTATTTTCAGAAGTCTTGTCCTGAACTTCACTTTGGAACTTAGCTGCATGAGCAAAGTCCTTCATAGCCGCCGCTTCGGTTTCCTTAATCTCCGCTTGAGCTTTCTGAAGTTCCATTTGCTGTGCCATCTGCTGCAACTGCTGTTGTTGTGGATCGGGCTGCATTGTCTGTGCAATAGCCATCTTCATTTCCTCACGATTAGACAATGAACTGTTCTCAAAAATGGACATAAGCAATAAAGCAAACGGAGGGGTCCCTTGTTGTGTCATAGAAAGCAACTGAATCATTTGTGTCATCTCCAGTTCCTTTGCCATAATACCCATAGAGGAATAAGCAAGAAACTTATAGTCTCCGGCAGGGTAACGCTCCGGATAAAATTGAATGTATCTCCATGCTGCCTTTTCGATCAGAGGGATCAGGAAGTTTTCCTGAAAGTTCATTATGGTACGCTTCTGACGTTTGATTGACGCTGCCTGAAGCATGGACATACCGGATGCGGTAGAATTCCTTGGGTTAGCAAAGTTACTGTTTGCCGAATCCATAGCTCCAGTACCCATCTGAACCATACGCTCAAGTTCGGCTGCTTCTCTGAATGTATTTTGACTAAGATCGCCAAAGTTCAAGGGCATTAATGTCTGCCTTGGATCACCGTTAGTCAGAATAGTTTTCCCTGCCTTTACTTCAAACTTAACTCCCCTTGGCAGTCTCGTAGCGTCCACACCCATCATTGGATGTGTAGTGAGGGCCAGGGCGTCTATCCTTGCTCTTAGTTCGGCATCAAGAGCTTTTTGGGGATTGTACCCCTTTTCTGCAATACCTCTACCCCAGAACTTGTTCGGGACACGATCATGCTGGTAAGCTACAAAAGGACGGTCACCCATCATATAGGGGTTTCTTGCTGCCTTAAGGACTACTCCATCATTAGCTATGACCACTACGGCCTCTACGAGTTCATCCTCATCGTAATCAAACTGATCCCCTATGGATTCGTCACCGTCCTCCAGGAACTTTACCGGGACCCTGCCCCAGTATTCAGTAATCTTTACCTTATCGTCGTCTGTGGAGACACTGCTATTTTCCTCATCAAATCCAAAATCTGCTTTATCATAGCTTCCAATGGGTTTATCCTCATAAATACCCTCCTTAATGGCCTCCATGATTTCGTATTTAGGTTTGATTACAATCTGTGCTACGCCCAGAGCTTCATTAATGCTTGCAGCCGTAGGGTCTATAACAAATTCTTTAGGGGTTATGGACTCTACTTTACAGGTAATTACTTCATTTTCGTAGACTACAGTATCACTTGTCAATGTATCCGGAATCGGAGAATCCTGAGGAGATTTTACCGTCTCTTCCTTTACGTTAATTTTTGCTATACCCGTACCGAAAATCGCCGCATTGAGAAGGGATTCACAAAGAGAATCTTTAACTCTTCCACGTTCCAAGTCTTCTTGGAGATTATTTCTTACTATTGCTATGTCCTGAGGATTCTGATCGGCAATATCGTCCCTTACATCGAACCATTGTTCCCTACCAAATATAGCTTCTTCCAGTTCAGCTACAGTGGCCTCTATTGCTTGTTGTGTAGCCGGGGAAATAAGCTTACTGTTTTCCGAATGTCTAGTCTTATCTTCATTGGTCCATATGCCACGCCAGATACGATAGTATTCATCCCACTTTTGAAGATAGTTGGTATTCCGGTGTTCTTCCCACTGGTTTACCCTACCGATTACCCATGAACTTAGGGATCGTTTTGGATCGTTGTAACTAATATCCTGAGACATTATCTAATGGTTCCCATTCCTCTACGTCGATTGATTGAGCGAAATCCGCTACAGATACTTGGTCAATATAGGCCAGAGAGTCCAGTAAGTCATCGTGAGACAAGGGGCTTGGAAAGTCCAACATTTGAGAGATAAAACGATGATTCCAATCTGCCTTTCTTAATTTAATCTTACCGTGTTCCATACGGCCCTGAAGTGACCAAATAATTCTGTCCTGTTTCTTTTTACCACCATGAGTAACATCGGTTATATTTATCCACCTACCCCTCATTCTCATGTAGTCCTCAAGGTAGGGCATAATGGCGTTCTTTAGAGAACCTGATTCTATGCCTACTGTAGTTGCGCTGACATCTTCAGCGGAATCAAGTATCTTTTCTGCTGTCTCCTTAATACCCCATCTCCCGTGTAGAATATCCTTAACGTACCATTCATCCTGGACAATCTTGACAATGGAGATAGCTGTTTCATCTAGTCTTGAACTTTTGAGTCCTCGTTCTTTGTCACTTTTTTCAAACCCAGCAGGGTCAACAGATATGACATAATGACCTTGTACTTTTGATACATCTTGAAATACATCTTCTTCAGCATACTTAACCCATTCCTCTTTAAAAATACCACCCGAAAAGGATTCAAAGGTGGCTTCAAATTCCTGTCGAAACGCCTGAGTGGACATTGTTCTCTTAGCCGCTTCGACTTCCTTAGGGTCAATAAAGGTATTTGCTGTGGAAGTAAACTGAAATGCTTCCCAATCCTCTTTATTTTCCTCTAGCTGTGCATCTACCCATAATTTATGGAAATGATTTTTACCAGCCGGAGTCCCTATAAATAACGCTTCACCCTTTACGTCTGCCAGTGTGGGTCTTAAGATCATCTCCCACACTTCCGGTTTCATTGAGGCATATTCATCAAGAACTACAAACGATAAGCCCACTCCTCGTAATGTATCCGGTCTGTCCGAACCCTTGAGATATATTTTACGATCATTAATTAATGTAATCGTAGCTGTATTCTCATGGGTTGCCTTAATTACGTCCTGACCTATCTCCTTTAGTATGGACCATAGGATGTCCTTAGCTTGTTGGAACGTAGGTGCGACATAAAATACATCCTTACCTTTGGACTGTAGTGCCTTTATTATTAATAACCAAGCGGCTAAGTAAGATTTCCCGAATCTACGTCCACAGGAAGCTATTTTAAATCTTTTAGGGCTTTTAAAAATTTCCATTTGAGCAGGGTGAAGTGAGACATTTATATCACTCATTAGTATCTATCCGCTCAGAAACTTCCCCCTCAATGACCTTAAATTCCGCTTCCTCTCGTTTTTCAATTGCCTTGACGGATTCCACAATAATGTTAATACCCAGGTCCTCATGTTCATGTTTAATTTCCACCGCTTTGGATACTGGGATAATCCTATCCAAACACATCTTAAGGCAGTGACGATCTCCTTCCAGGGCAAGTTCAATAACTTTATCTACAATTTCCGGTCCCTTAGAGGACATTAACTCACGGGACAATTTAGTAAATTTATTAATCGATCCTTTAGTCCGACCTTTGGGATTTAAAGAGGGCATCCCTTTGTAGAAATTGGGATTACCTCTTGGTCTTTTGACCTCCGGAACCTCTTGGTTAGACATATCTACCCCATCTTTGCCCATTATTTTTTTCCTTTTTTTTTATTTAAAAAGACAAAACAATGGAAGTCTGGATATACTTAAGTGTTCTTAAGTGTTTGAGATTGTTAATTAAAGTGTAAATATTAAATAGGAATTTACTCTCTGGTTTCTTAAGTGTTCTTAAGTTGTAACCTTTAATACCATTATTATAGCATATTTTATCACTAAAGTCAACCCTCTTACCCCATTATGGCCGCGAGAAATCCATTTGTCAAGCTAATTTTTTACTTGACATTTATAAAACACCTATTTAGAGGTCCAAATTCCTTCTCATGTGGGCCTGAGTGTGTTATAATAATTATTAAGCCCCCAGAGGGGTCCCCCCATGCAAATTTTGTGATATTTTTACCATAGTGACACTTTTGCAACACTGTGGTAATCATGCAACACTGTGACATTAATACCACAGTGACATTTATGCAACACTCATGATAAAAAGTGTTTCCCAAGTGGTCCGAAGTGGCAAAACTGGCACGGGAATTGCAAGGCAAACTCCGGGCCACATCGGTACACTTAGGATTTCATGGGGTGAAATGCTTATGTGGTCCAGTGTGGTCCAATGTGGCACGGAAATTGCAGAAGAAAATCAGTGTGATCTACGCTCAGGACCACATAATTTCACTCGATGAAGCCGGGTTTCACTGTGTGAAATACCAGGGTTTCACTAGATGAAATTTTATTTTGGTCGTTTGTTTCACCGTGTGAAATTAGGTATTGCACGGACTTATATTGTCTATACAGTGTGCATTCTATTAATTCACATATCGGAGTAAATAAGATGACTACTAAACAGATTAACAATTTTAAACCGGAAGATGTTATTAGCTGGAATACTAATAGACCTTATGACGATCTAGGCCAGACTATGTCAGCATGGCGTGACCCAGAACTCGTAAGAAAAGGTTTTACAGCCACTATATTTTTTGTTGACGGTTCACGGGGTATTAGTGAAGTCATAGATTGGGATAATGATAATGCGCCTAGACAAGATCGGCGTGTTTCTCTTCAAGATCATGTCATGCGTATTTATGATATGGACACTGTCTCTCGCAGGGCCACAATGGATAACGACGGAGAAGAATGGGTTATTCTGGATTTGATAAATGAAGTTAATCAGGAATATCGTAAATCTCTAAAGGGTTGACAAATCGGATGGGATACTATATGTGTCCCATCTATTGTATCAACAGCGAAAGAAGGAACTACACAATGCCTAAGTTTAACATAATTAGCGTAGGGACAAACGCTAAAACAGTTAAGTCAGACAAGGGCGGTGAATATCTAACCGCTATTATTTATCTTGCTCCAGCGGATATGGTTAAGGGTATGAATGTCTGCGCTATGGCAATTATGGCCGGATGTAAATTCGGATGTTTGTTTTCTGCTGGCCGTGGAGCGTTCAATAGTGTCCAGCAATCGCGTATCCGTAAAACTATTCTATTGCGGGACAATCCAGAAGAATTCCACGATCTATTGAGGAAGGACCTTATTAAGTTTCAGGAATATTGTCTTAAAAAAGGTGTGGTTCCGGTAGTTAGACCGAATGGGACTAGTGATATAAACTATAGGAATTTTGCTAGGGAATTTCCTAAAATTCAATTTTACGACTACACTAAGGTCTATAATCGCGTAGCGAAGGACCTACCGGACAACTATCATCTGACTATTAGCTATAGCGAAGCGAATAACGACTACAGTAGAAAAGCAGTGGAATACGCTAATAAATATGGCGTAAATCTAGCAGTGGTTTTTCGTAATAAAGAATTGCCGGAAACATTTCTAGGACGTCCGGTAATCAATGGTGACAAGGACGATTTGAGATTTCTGGACCCTAAAAACGTGATTGTGGGTCTTTATGCGAAGGGTAAAGCTAAAAAGGACACTAGTGGTTTTGTAATTGATAATTAAAAAGGGGTTGACATATCAGAACCACATGGTGCATATCGTGTGGTTCAATATGTTAATTTTTAAATAGTGAAAGGGGTAAATTATGAGAAAATTAAACGTGCTATCCTTATTTGATGGTATGTCCTGCGCTAGGATTGCGCTGGATAAGCTTAATATACCAGTTAATTATTATGCTTGTGAGATTGACAAGTACGCCATTGAGGTAGCGAAGAAAAATTATCCGGACACTATTCATCTAGGTAGTGTTACTGATGTTTCATGGGTTGACGATAAAACCCCATCTAAAATTACGCCGGATAAGCTTAATATATGCGCTAAAATTGATCTATTAATCGGTGGTTCACCTTGTCAAGGGTTTTCATTCGCCGGAAAGGGTCTTAATTTTGATGACCCTAGGTCAAAACTGTTTTTTGAGTACGTCCGCATTCTTAAAGAGTGTAAACCTAAATATTTTCTACTTGAAAATGTCCGCATGTCGAAGGACAGTGAACAAATAATTACGGATATTCTAGGTGTGGAACCTATAGCTATTAATAGTAATCTAGTCTCCGGCCAGAATAGATATAGGCTATATTGGACTAATATACCTTTTGAGGTCCCTAAGGATAAAAAGGTGGTGCTACAGGACATTTTAGAAAATGGTGTGGTAGATCGGGACAAGTCGCATTGTCTGGATGCTAATTATTGGAAAGGTGGTAATCTTAAATCTTATTTTGATAAAAACCGTAGACAGTTAGTCTTTAATGCATATCCTCATGATATTAAGGATAAAGGGTTGACATGGCGTAAGCTTACCCCTATCGAGTGCGAGAGATTACAAACTGTACCTGACAACTACACTAATCATGTGTCTAATACTCAACGGTATAAGATGTTAGGTAATGGGTTCACTGTGGATATAATAGCTCACATTTTGAAAGGGGTAAATTATGAGTAAGAAACATTTTGGTTATATGTTATCAGACATTCCTAACGACGAGGAAGGGAAAGCTTTTGTAAAAAAACTCAAGCAACATTTTAATACTGATAGTTACGTCATGACCGTTAAGGGTCAGTACCTCAAGGACGGTCTAAACTGGAGACAATTTACTTACGGTCAACCTCTAAAGCACTCTAAATGTCTCCGTATATACATCAAAGAAAAATAAGGTTGACATTAGACATTAAACTGTGCTAGGATTTAAAATTTAAAAAGTCCGTAAGTAATGGCCTGAGGTGTATAATATTAAATAGGATAGGAGAAACTAAAATCATGGCAGACTTGGAAATTATGGAGAACTATAAGGAAGAAAAAGACAAGTATATTTGTGAATTGTGGGATCACGAAATAAATTATTTGACAATTCCGGAACTTCTGATATATGCAGAGACAGCATTTAAAGCTAACTTAAATAAACTTTCGTATTCGGAAGTAAAGACTAAGTATAACTCAACTATAGGAGTGTAAAAAAAATGAAATGTAAAGTATGTGATACCACTCTGACAAATAGTGAAAGTGTAACTAAAAACCGTATGACCGGAGAATATTTAGACACTTGCTCAGTCTGTCAGGCTTCCCATTACGTCACGATGGGAGAATTTTCTTACGGTGAAGTAGTTAGTGTTTCACACGTTGAAATAGATAACACTTTACAGGAGGACCTTTAGTAGTCTATTATATTCCTAAGAGATTACACTTTAGTTTAACACTTTAGTTAGTCTCTTAGGAGAACACTTAAGAATAGAATTTTTAAATTCACTGTAGTATGTAGGCATTAGGTTAGCTATCTAATGTTTAACCAGATAAGGTTTAAGAGCTTTATTCTGAATGTTATGTGTAAGTCCTTTGAGCATCATTTACATACTACAGTAAATTTAAAATAGGAATAGGGAATTAAATTATGTTGTTAGAAAATCCTAAAGAGTATGCTAATATGGCTTTGTCTCTAGTCGGTAACGATATTCAACGTGCTAAGGACGCCATGATGCTTACGGTTATGGATGCTAGCTTCCGGTCCTTTGTGATTATGGAACTGGACCGGATGGAACAGGAAATCGAAATGGAAAAACTCTTTGACTTAGTGGATAAAGAGTAGTAAGGTGGAGTTATGTCTAAGAAATTTACAATCACGGTTCCAAAAAAGAAACGGAATTTTATTAAGGTGGAAATGGATCGTCTAACAAGGCCGTCCACTTTTAAATCCCGTAAGAGGTCCTTAGAGGCTAAGGAAGCCGATAAGCAAATTAAAGAATATTTTCAAGGTGGAGAGTAATATGCTAATCAGAAGAATTTCAGGGTTCACAGGTAAAATGCACACTATGGATATTCCGGTGACTGTGGATCAGTTAGAGGCTTGGGAAGATGGCGAATTGATACAAAACGCTATGCCCGGCCTCACTCCGGATCAACGTGAGTTTATCATGACCGGAGTTACACCGGAAGAATGGGAAAACGTATTTGGAGAATAACATGATTGAAATGGAGAAAAAGTAATGTCTTTAGATAGCGCACACCAAGGTCAATTAGAGGATAAAATTGACGAGACTTTAGGTATTCTTTTCATGAATATAACCAACGATGACACTTTTGACGATATGCTTAACCAACATATAGACGATGCTATGGTTGAAGCCGGACTGTCGGACGAGTGGGGAGTAATGCAGTCGGACTTATGGGACGATGCTGTGAAGGCTCTACAGGAAAAATTCGGGTATGAATTCTCAGAGCTTAAGCGAGAGAACGGTATGCTTAAGGACAATATTAAGTCTTTACAGGGTCAACTACAGGAAGCCTACAAAAAAATATCTTGACAAGGTTCTCTGTATACATTAGAATACTATTAGATCAAACATTAGAGGAGAATTGTTTATGATTACAGAAGGTGTAGTGGCGTTCAGCAACCTTTCGGAAACTGAACGGTATAACGGTCAGGACACTGGTAAGTATTCCATTGTGATTACGATGGAACAGGATGAAGCCGATAAGCTTACGGCAGAGGGTGTGACCCTAAAGGAATATAAGAACCAACCCCAAAGGCGTTTCACAACTAAATACCCTCATTTTTCGGTGCTTGACGTTGACGGTAATCCGGTCCCTAAGGAAATTCCGTATGGGTCCAAGGTTAAAATTCTGTGGAATAAGAGTAATCCTCATCCTACTTACGGAGTAATCCCTTACTTCAAAAAGATTAAGGTTCTTGAGTATGCGGACGGTACGATGGGGGACGATGACGAGGAGTTTTAAGAAGACGCTAAAGGTGTTGTAAAGGGGAGCCTGAATAAGGTGAGCGCATGTCCTCTGGCAACAACGCATGGACCTCTTGACTCTATATGGGGCGATTAGGGGCAACACCTTTAGTTTTTGAGAGAGGGCCTAGGTGGATGAATGTTAGCCTGTGTATGGGGTGACTAAGTTGGTACACAAACTGAATTAAGGTTCGATTCCTTACCCTCTCATTTTATTTTTTAGGAGACTTTTAAATGATTAAAGAACTAACTTTAGTGGGTATGTTGATGGGAGTGACCGAAGCGGAAGTAAGTTGCCTTGCTCTAAATATGTATCATGAAGCCAGGAATCAGTCATTCGCCGGACAATTAGCGGTTGCTAATGTGACTATGAACAGGGTCAATGACGAGAGATTCCCGGACACTATCTGCGAAGTAGTCGAGCAGGGTCCCACTAGACCCTCATGGAAAGACAAGACTAAACAAATCCCTATTCGCAATCGTTGTCAATTCTCATGGTTTTGTGACGGGAAATCAGATGAACCGTATGAGGTCATGGACTACGAAAATATTTATAATATCGCTATTGACATCCTCAACCAAAATATGCCATACTTAGATATAACGGACGGTGCTACACATTATCACGCTGATTATGTCCAGCCGTCATGGGCCTTCAGCAAGGTCCGTACAGTAGAAATTGAGGATCATATTTTTTACAGGTGGGAATATGGGACTAGCTCAGACTGATTCAAAAGTTACCGGAAGGGAACCTTGCCCACAGTGCCGGAATAAAGGTGAGGACAAATCGGGAGATAATCTAGCGAGATATGATGATGGACATGGTTACTGTTATAAATGTGGTTATGTCGAATATTCCGGTGAAGTCATTAGAGTTGAATTACCGAAACCAATAAGGGAATTTGAAATGCTAGGTACACATGGTCCGATTAAGGACAGAAGAATATCCGAAGCTATAGTATCTAAATTTGGTGTCACTCTGGAACACGATAAAAAAGGCGGGATCACTAAACAACATTACCCGTACCATGACCGCATGAGTGGGGCCGTAGTGGGGTCAAAAGTCCGGGCCATGCCGAAACAATTTTATGCTACTGGTACTCTGGAAAACACCGGACTATTCGGGCAGCATCTGTGGCGTGAAGGCGGTAAGTTTGTCACCGTAACTGAAGGTGAGGCAGATGCCCTCGCCATTGCGGAAATGTTTGACGGTAAATGGCCGGTAGTGTCGATCAAGACCGGATCAGCCGGAGCTAAACAGGACGTTAAGGAAAATCTTGAGTGGCTGGAGAGCTTTGAGAATGTGGTTATCTGTTTCGATAATGATACCGCAGGGAAAAAAGCTACAGATGAAGTTTTACCTCTGTTCTCTCACAATAAAGCCAGATCGGTGACCCTCCCCAAAGGGTTTAAAGATGCCGGAGATATGCTTAAGGCCGGAAAGATCAGGGAGTTTACCTCCGCATGGTGGGACGCTAAATCCTACCGTCCTGTGGACGTAGTGAGCTTCTCTGACGAGGAATGTTGGGATGCCTTTGTAAAGAGAGGGACGGAGGAAGTTACCCCTCTCCCCCATGCCTACGGTGCTTTAAATGCCATGATGAACGGTGGTATAGCCGGAGGAGAGGTCACAGTGATCGGAGCCTTAACGTCCATAGGTAAGACTACTATGGTCTTTAATCTCCTGTACGATATGGTCACACAGAACAACAAAAAGATCGGGGCAGTATTCCTTGAGAGTGATATAGGAGAGACTATCGAAAAGATTGTGTCTCTACATAGCGGAGAGAATATAGCTTTAATCCCACAGGACCAACGGGATAACTCTCTTTACCGTGAGTTCTATGAGGATTTCGATAAGAACGATAAGGTCCATATTCTGAAACACTTAGGAATTTCGGATGTAGATACTCTATTTTCCAAGATGCGCTGGATGGTTAAGGGTATGGACTGTGATGTATTAATCCTGGACCCTCTCCATGCAGCCGTGAAGTCGGACGAGAACGGTACGATAGATGCCTTTATGGATAGATGTCTAAAGCTGGCTAAAGAAACCGGAGTGTCGATTATCATCGTCTCCCACATGAGAAAACCAGCGGTTAAGGACCCTCATGATGTGAATGAGTACGACATGAAGGGATCGGGTTCGATTAATCAGATAGCATTTAACACGATCTTATTGAGCCGTGATAAAATGTCCGACGATGAGTACACCCGTAACAGTACCAAGGTCCAGCTTGTGAAGTGCAGACGTACTGGACGCACCGGACACGCTGGATGGCTGTACTATGAGGAGAGAACTGGACGTATGGTAGCTGGATCACCTCCAGAAGTAAAGGCAGTAGAAGATGAAGAGTTCTGAAGAAAGTAGAAAAAACCGTAATTTAAAAACTAGGAGTAGAGGCATTTGGAATAAAGAAAAATATTTAATAAAGAGGAACGGTATGACTTGTGATGTATGTAAAGAAAGTTTCCCTAGAGAACTTTTAGAGTTCCATCATCTAGTGGAGGAGGAAAAAAATTTTAGTATGCACGTTGCTAAATTTAGAGGTATGAAAATAAGACAGGAAGTTCTTGACGAGGCAGATAAATGTGCTATACTATGTAGTAACTGTCATAGACTTGAACACGTTGCATTAAAAAATGGTGAGAGTATAATCAATGACCCGTCAGCTTATCGTAGATATAGAAACCACAGAGTTACCCGTTACGAAAGTCTGGATGATTGGTACGATGAACGAAGCGGGAGAGGTACGCAACTTTCTTTTTCCATTTAACAAAGAGGAGATACAGGCATGGTTCGATCAATACGAAGAAGTTATCGGTCACAACTTTATAGATTTCGACGCAGTTCACTTGGAAAATATTGTCGGTGTATCGTTAGTTGGTTTAAAGGTTACCGACACGTTGATCCTGTCAAAACTCTATAACCCTCAACTAGAAGGCGGTCACTCCCTCAGAGCATGGGGTGATCGTCTTCATTTTCCGAAAGGTAAGCACGTTGATTTTGATAAACTTACTCCTGAGATGGTGGAGTACTGTACTCAGGATCTTAAGGTCACTAAGAAAGTTTATGATGTACTTA
>VTLG01007650.1_pt1 | contig 36896 bp, 39 predicted proteins | sample 4694571 | NCBI WGS metagenome assembly VTLG01 (sample SAMN12604809, study PRJNA352737) | marine metagenome | biome: ENVO:00000447; feature: ENVO:00000209|ENVO:00000569|ENVO:01000036; material: ENVO:00002151; isolation source: viral sequences binned using virsorter ...
AATGATAATAATGCTGCAGCTGAATCCTGTATATTGGAAGGATGTATAGTAGTTGCTGCATCTGGTAATGATAATATGAAAATGTGTGATAAAGATAATCCTGATTTTTATAATGAGTGGGAAAATTATATGATTAATAGAGTTGGTAGTGTTAGTAAAGGTTTTTCGGGTTGGCAGACAGATGAGACAAATCAAGGAAGTATTAGAGTTGGTTCATTAGATGTTGGTCTTGAACCTGTAGGTGAAAGACAAGGTGCTACAAAATATACTATTAGGAAAGCATTTTACTCTAATAACGGTCCAATGATTGATGTATTTGCACCAGGAGAAACTACCATGGCTGCAGGATATGCTGATTATGAAGATCTTCAAAGAGAAGATGATACTAATTATTATGATACTTGGTTTGGTGGAACTAGTTCTGCTTGCCCAAATACAGTTTCATTACTTGCTTTATATTTACAATCAAATAGAAAAGCAAATCAAGATGCAGTGAGATATTGGTTATGGCATGTTGGATCAGTTGAAGGGTTAATATCTGATCCTATTAAGAGGGAAGGAACTACTTCTAGTCATGATCAAACTAATGCTTATTGGGGTTCAACACCAGATAATACATATGATTTTCCTGATGAACCTTTAGATTCTTATAATGTTAGAGGGTCTGGTAATTTAAGAGAAGCTCCTAATAGAGTTATCTTTAATCCATATGCCAATGATGTTATCCCATCAATAAAGAATGTGACTTTGAAAGGAATACATATCACTCATAAATAACTAAAAATATTGCGATAATGGCAGATAAAAGCTTTGGTGTAAAGGAATTAAATCTCTTAGGATCATCTGGAACTCCTTCTATTGAAAGTCCAAATGATCTTAATTTAAATGCAAACACCGTTGCCATTAGTACTAATTTAACTGTAGGTAGTAAGTTAAGTGTAACGTCTGCTGGTATTGTAACGGCTGTAAGTGGTGTTGTAACTTATTTTGGTGATGGTTCTTTCTTAAGTGGTATTGAAGCTGGTGTAGGAGCGAATGGAAGTGTTAATACAACAGGAATTATAACTGCTAGTTCATTTTCAGGAATTTGGTCTGGTAGTGTAATAAAGGAAGAATTTGGTGGAACTAATCAAAGTACTTATACTAAAGGTGATATTTTATATGCAAGTAATACTAACACTCTTAGTAAATTAGCTGCTGGTAGTGATACTAATATCCTTACTTTAACATCAGGGGTACCTGCATGGGAACCTGCTGGCACTAGTGGTGTTCCGGGTATTAATACAGAAGGAACCTCTACCTTTGAGAATGTAGTTATTAATGGTAATGCTGGTATTGGTAGTCTTAATGTAACTGGTGTTTCTACATTTAATAGTCACCTAGTTGTCCAAGCAGCTGGTGTAGCAACATTTTATAATAATTTAGCTTCTGACTATAGCACTCATGGTTCTGTGGTTATGCATGGTGGTCTTGGTGTTTCCCAAATGTCAAATTTTGGCGATGGATTAAATGTCATAGGTCATACGGAAGTAGATACTTTAAATGTTAGTGGTGTTGTTACTGCTGCATCGGCTAATTTTACAGGTAATGTATCAATTGGTGGAACATTAACATACGAAGACGTAACTAATGTAGATTCGGTTGGTGTTGTAACAGCACAGAAAGGTATAAGAATAGGTGCTGGTTATAGTATTGGATCTACTGATCCTGCTTCTGAGGATATAAAATATTATGGTGATGGACAATACTTAGATAATATTTTCACTACTGGTGGTGGTGGTCAAGGAGAAGCGACTATAAATGCTGGTGTATTTTCAGGAACAGGATTATTAATTTCTGGTGTCTCTACATTTTCGTCTTTAACTGCTAATAGAGTTGTTACTGTTGGTGCAGGTGGATCACTTGTAGATAATTCATTATTAGGATTTGATGGAGTAGCACTTACTGTAACTGGTAATTTGTTCCTTCCCAATACAGGAAACCATATGGGAATTGGAACTGCTTCTAAATTGGGACCAGGAACTGATGCATTATCTGTTTGGGAAAGTTCAGAAGATTCTGGTGTAAGAATCTGGGCTTCATCTGCTCTACATCATGCAACATCCGTTCCATTACAGGTAGCTAATTATCAAGGAACAGAATATTTTAGAGTTAATGGTAATGGTAATGTTGGTATTGCAACTACAAATCCAGTAAGGAATTTACATATACATGAACCGTCTCCAGTTGGAAATGCATATTTGCATATGACTACTGATGCTACAGGGGGAACTACAGAGGATGGTTTTAGTTTATATGTTCAACCTGATGGATCAACATGGTATCGGGCAAGAGAACTTACGGGAAGACATATTTGGACTACAGAAAATACCGAGACAATGCGTCTCACAGCAGATGCTAATCTTGGTATTGGAACTGATGATCCTACTGCATCTAATATTAACAGTGCCCTTGGAGTTAATACTAGTGTTTTAGCAGTCGGTGTTGTTACTGCTAGAACTTTTTATGGTGATGGTACTCACTTAACTGGTACTGGTGGTGGAACTCTTATTAGTGGTATTACTGTACAGGACGATGGTGGTGCTGTAGGTACTGCAGGTTCCATAAGAATTTTAGACTTCCAAGGTGCATTAAATGCAACTATATCAGGTACTGATACAGCTCTTATCACATCTGATGGATGGATACAAGATTCTCAAGGAAACTTATATGCTGGTGGTGATGCTGGTGCTGCGTCTGATGCTGATACGACATTTAACATTGCTATTGGTTGTAATGCTGGTAAGGTATTAAATGAAGGTGATCGGAATGTTTTTCTTGGATGTAGTTCTGGTCAATCTGTTACAAGTGGTTTTGATCATGTAATGATTGGTAGAGCTGCTGGTTTAGGTGTTACTGACGGTCAATCCAATATCTTTTTAGGAATGTATGTTGCTAAGTGTGCAACTACTGGTTCTTATAATACTTTCTTGGGTGCTGATGCTGGAAAATGTCATAATGGATCATGCAATCTTTTCATAGGTAATAATGCAGGAGTGGGAAGTGCTACTGATATATTAACTAATAATGGTACAAATAACATAGCAATTGGTTATAAAGCTGGATGTTGTCTTACTAGTGGTAATGTTAATATTTTAATAGGTCAATCTGCAGGAGATGCTTTAACTGCTACTTGTGGTGCTGTTGCGATTGGATGTGATGCATTAACTACTGAAGATACTAATGGTGCTGGAGCAATTGCAATTGGTCGGGAAGCATTGAAGGTTCAGAATGCATCGACTGTTATTGGAGGTACTGTAGGAAAAAATATTGCTATTGGTGAGCAAGCAGGATCAACTTTAGTTGATGCCACAGAGAATATATTCTTGGGATATCAAGCAGGTCAAGGTGTATTAGGTTCTAAGAACATTGCTATTGGATCAAAGACATTACAAGCATCAAATTCAGGTCAACTAAATGTGGCGATTGGACTTGATGCTGCTAAGTCAAATGCTGGTAGTTTTAATGTTGTTATGGGTGGAAATGCAGCAGCAGGTGGTGCTGGTGATGGTAGTGAGAATGTAATTATAGGTAATGGTGCAGGATCTGTTATTAGTGATGGAGATAAAAATGTTTTCTTAGGTGCTGATGCTGGTAATTCAGTCACGACTGGATGTTGTAATGTTGTTATTGGCCATGGTGCTGATGTAGCATCAGCAACTGCTAATACTCAATTCTTAATTGGTATTGGTGCTACTAACTGGATCAAGGGTGATAGTAACTTTAATCTCTACGATAAGAATGGTAATGCTATCACAGGTGGTGGTGCATCAGGTCCAGACGCACAAGAGAATTTCTATGTAGGAACAAATGCTGGACAAGCTTCTGATACTGATACCTGCTATAATATTGGTATAGGATATAGTGCTGCTTATAGTCTTAATTCAGGTGATAATAATGTTATGATAGGTAAGCAAGCAGGAGCTTGTCTTACTAGTGGTCAATATAATACTTTCCTTGGATGTCATGCAGGATATAATAACAATGGATGTTGTAATTTCTTTGCCGTTAATGGTGCAGGTTGTGGTAATGAGACTGGACTTGATAATGTCTTTATTGGTTATAATGCTGGTCAAGGAACTAATGCTTCTACTAAGGATGCATCTCACAATATTGCTATAGGTAGATATTCTGGAGGATGTCTTGACGGTGGAGATTATAATGTTTTCCTTGGAAGTCTTGCTGGTTATTGTACATACCTGAATGCTGGTTGTAATATTAACATAGGTTGGTGTGCGGGTTTAGGAAATAGGACTGGTATTAAAAATATTGTAATGGGTTGTAAAGCTGCTTCTGGTAGTTCGAATATTGTTAGGGATGGTAGTTGTAATCTTATCTTGGGATCCGAAGCAGGATGTATGTTATCTACTGGTAATGGTAATGTTTTCTTAGGCCATTGTGCAGGAATAGCAATAACAACAGGAGGTTATAATGTTGGTGTTGGTTATTCTGTTGGTGCATGTTTATGGGGTGGTTATCATAATATTCTCTTAGGAAATCAAGTAGGTAAGAACTTAACTAGTGGTAGTTGTAATGTTGTTATAGGAAATTGGGTTGAAGTACCATCAGCAACTGGAAATAGGCAACTTTTTATTGGCAATAACAATGATAGTTGGATTGCTGGTGATAGTTCTTATAATGTAACTCTTGCTGGTATTGCAACTGTTTATGCTGCTACTGGTATCGTAAGTGCCACTTCATTCTATGGTGATGGTTCTCATCTGCTTGGACTTGGTGGAGAAACTCTTATTAGTGGTATAACTGTTCAAGAACAAGGAGTTAATGTAGGTACTGGTGGATCAATAACAACTATTAATTTTATTGGAGATTCAATAACTGCTACAACCGGTGCAGGATCATCTGAGGTAAATGTAACTGTAACAGCTGGTTCATTATGGTTATCAAATGATACTGGTATTCATACCACAGCTAGGGTTGGTATAGGAACTACAACTGCTACACCAGCGATGTTGAATTTACATGCTGATAGTAGTAATAATGATCTTATTGTTTTTTCTGCTGCAGGTGCTGCAAGTACTGAAAGAATTACTTTAGCATCTTCAACTAATGATAATGGAACAATTAGTTTTGAAGGTAGTGAGGGAAGTTTATTTAGTGTTACTAATAATTTATCATCTGGTTCTATTTTCTCTGTTAATGATATATCAGGTATACCATCCATAGATGTTGATGCTGACGGAACAATTCAATTAGCACCTCTTGCTTCTGGATCTGGTGGTAAAGTTGGTATTGGAACCACCAACCCTTCAACAAGACTTCATGTTGAAGGTAATGTTAAGGTTACTGGAGTTGTAACTGCTACTGATTTTGATTCTACATCTGACATAAGACTGAAGACTAACATCAAACTTATTAATGATCCACTTGCTAAAGTCGTACAGATTGAAGGTGTATCATTCAACTGGAAGCAAGATAACAGACCAGCACTTGGTGTTATTGCTGATCAAATAGAAAAAGTAATACCAGAGTTAGTTCATGGTGATGATCCTAAGACTGTTAATTATAATGGTTTGGTTGGTTTATTAATTGAGGTTGTTAAGGATCAACAAACTCAGATAGATGATTTGAATAAGAGACTGTCAAAATTAGAATAATTACATAAATACTAAAAAATACCCAGTGTATACACGAAGACGGTAATTTAAATGGCAATTAAAATATCAGGAACTACTATTATTAATGATAGTAGAGCAATATTAGATCACACTAGTAGTGTTGGTACAGCAGGATCTATTCTTGCTTCAACTGGATCGGGTATATGTTGGAAAGATGCACCTTCTGCTGGATTCTCAGCAGACGCACAAGAGAACTTATATGCAGGAACAGGTGCTGGTGCATCTTCTGATGCTGATACTTGTTGGAATATTGGTATAGGATATAGTGCTTTATATTCACAGGATGCATCAGGATCATATGATGGTGAGAAAAATGTGGCGATTGGTTGCTTGGCTATGTGTAAAGCAACAGGTGGTAAAGAGCATGTTGCGATAGGTAGAAAAGCAGGTGCAGGTCTAGTAGCTGGATATAATAATATCTATCTTGGATCATATGCTGGAGGTAATGTATCCTGCACTATTAATAGTGAATTTAATATTGGAATTGGATACGGAGCTTTAAAAAGTAATACTGGTTCTTGTAATATTGCAATAGGTTATGAGTCCCAAAACTTAGGTAATTCATCTCATAACTTCAGCGTTGGTAGACTGGCTGGAAATAATGTACAGAGTGCTAATAATGTCCTTATCGGAGAATGTGCTGTTAGATATACTCTTACTGGTAATGGTAATAATATTGCAATCGGTAAGAGAGCAATGTTCTGTGCAGGAGGTGCGAATTACAATACAGTATTAGGTAACCATGCAGGTAAGAGAATTACAACTGGTCACTGCAATATATTCATGGGAAACTATGCTGGTAGTGGTAGTGGTGGTGATGTCACTGGTGATAATAATGTTGCAATAGGTAGTTCTGCAGGAGCTTCTAATACTTCTGGTGATAAGAGTGTTTTCATAGGTTATTGTGCAGGAGCGAATGTAAAGCAAGGTGGATGTAATATTGCCATTGGTAACATGTCTGGTGTAGGTACTGATGGTCAAACAACTGGTGGAGTTGAAAATATAACAATGGGTTTGTTTGCTGGTAGATGTTTGGGTGATGATTCATATTTTAATATAATCATCGGTAAGTCTGGTCATACTATGACTAATGGTCATAGAAACATTCTTATCGGGCACTTTGCAGGTGCTTATGGATATCCTAATGGAAATAGAAATATTGTCATGGGAGAATATGCAGGTAGAAATCTTGGTGCAGGTTCATGTAACATTCTTCTAGGTGCTAGTGCTGGATGTAACTTCGGTACTGGTGAAGAAAACATTGCAATTGGTCGGTTAGCTATGGGTAATTCTATTGTAACTGGTAATTGTAACATTGCCATAGGTGTTATGGCAGGTAAGGCACTTTTAAGTGGAAGTTGTAATGTTTTCTTAGGAGAATGTGCTGGTAAGTGTGTTGATACTTATGCTAGAAATACATTCCTTGGATCTAGAGCAGGTCATTATACTTGTGGATCTGATAATACATCAGTTGGATGGAATGCTGGAAGTAATATTGTAGGTGATTATAATGTATTCATAGGTAGGAATGCTGGAAAGGGAGAATCAAATAGTAATACCCATCGTAATATTGGTATTGGATTGAATGCCTTGGATGATCTAGCAAATGGATGTTGTAATACTGTAGTGGGTCAAGAGGCAGGGTATTGTGTTAGTTCTGGTCATAATAATGTTTTCTTTGGAAGTTGTGCTGGATATTATGTCACAACTGGTGATTATAATGTTCTAATAGGTGCTGGTACATCTGCACCATCAGCAACTGGTAATTGTCAATTAGCAATTGGTAATTCTACTAGTAACTGGATTACTGGTGATAGTAGCTTTGATATAGTAACCAATAGTATAGTACCATCTGCTAATAATACTAAGAACTTAGGTTCAACTGGCACACGTTGGGCAAACATCTATACAAATGATTTACAATTATCAAATAAAGGTAGTGTAAACGATATTGATGGAACTTGGGGTGACTTCACTGTTCAGGAGGGTGAGAATGATCTCTTCTTGATAAATAATAGAAGTGGTAAGAAGTATAAGTTTAATTTAACGGAGGTAGCATAATGCCATTATATGTTGGAGCACAAAATACTTCTACTCAACCTGGCAGTAAATGGGAAGTTTTAGGTACTACTAATTTCGAAACAAGTAACGGAAGTTATTCTGAAAATACAGGATGGACTACCGACTATCAATTGGTGCGATGTGCATTTAGTTATCTTGGTAGAAGTTCAACAGGCAGTAATACTTATGCAAGTTTATCTTGTAGATTTTATTTAGCTGATGCGTATAGCGGCAATGGATCGTTAAGTACTGGAAATAATTACCAACACAGTAATAGATACAGAGATGCAGCTAGTAGCGATATAAATACTCAAGCCGACCAAGGGTCAGAATGGAAGTTCTTCAACGGTAACAGTGCTTTATATTGGGATGGAGAAATTACATTTAGAATTGGAACGGATGCTACAAATAGAAACACATATAAACATGCTACGGCAAGAATTGAGATGCATGATACTTCATCTATTTCGATTGGAGATGATTACGCTGAAGATGTCACTAGTTCAAGCAAAGTTATAGTTGGTGCAAAAATATATGAACATGGCGGTAATAACTTTATTCAAGGCAGAGTAACATGGTACGGGCTGAAATATGCCTAAAGTCAACTTAAAACAAACTTAATTACCTAGTATAAATTTAATGTTGACAATAGTTTAAGTCTGATATATAATACAAAAATATATTTGATGTGAATGGATAAGACATATTATTTTATGGCAGGACTTCCACGTGCTGGAAGTACTCTTCTGTCTACATTATTAAATCAGAACCCAAGGTTTCATTCAGGACCATCAAGTCCTGTACTTGGTGCAATGTATGCAACTCATGATAACTTTCTAGGTAATGAACTTTATACAGGGTATCCAAAACCAGATCAAGTCAATGAGATAGTTGGTTCTGTTATAAGGCATTGGTATAGTGATGTAGAACAGGAAGTTATCTTTGATAAGAACCGTGCATGGTGTGCAAGAGTTCCTTTTATTGAGGGATATATTAGACAAGAAGCAAAGATTATAGTTCCTGTAAGAAGAGTGGATGAGATACTTGCATCACTTCTTACCATGGTTCATCGTAATACTTTTGTTGAAGGACAACCAAGAATTAATTTTGTTGATGAGCAGTTAGTGAAGGCTAATATTCCTATTAATGATCACAATAGATGTGAGTATCTTTTAACTCAGCATGGTGGTATTGTATGGGAGTCATTAAATGCCACTAAGCTGGGTGTGGATGAAGGACACCGTGACAAATTACACTTTGTGGACTATAATGATTTGGTTATAGATCCACAGGGTGAATTAAATGATATCTATGAGTTCTTGGGTGAAGAACCGTTCGAGCATACGTTTGATGGGTTATCTAATGAACATAGAGAAGATGACTTGACAACCTATGGTTTATCTGATATGCATGAGGTTCATTCTAAATTAGAGAAGATTTCACCAGATCCATCAGAGGTTCTTCCTGAGTCTATTATCAAACTATATAATGAAAACAAAAAGAATCTTGAGTTTTGGGATAATATTTCTACTATGAAGATTGATCCTATTAATACTAGTTCTATGGTTAAACCACCCCAAACAAAAATAAATACTTACAATCTTTTTACCCAATAAATATTATACAAAACTAAAATAAAATGGCTATTACCGTCACAAAAACTGTCACTGGATTGACAATCTTAAATAATGCTGATAATATTGTATCAGAAGTGGAAGTAACTACAAAATCTGTTGATGATTCAAATCCTTCAGTTCTTACAATAGAAGGAACTGAAAATTTTCAAGTAGATACTTCTGGTGGAACTGGAGCATCAGGATTTGTTGCTTATGCAAGTCTTACACAGTCAGCAATTCTTGCATGGACACCTGTTGCTGATGGATTATCAAGGTCTAATACTGTAAGCAATCAGGCATCATGGATAGAATCTGTTAAGAATCCTCCAGCACCTGCTGAAGTAAATAAAGCACTTCCTTTCTAAATTACATCATAATTCTTTATTATGTCTCAAAAAAAATATTCTTTGTTCCATGTGCAAGGTGGGTTTGGAAAGCATATTGCATCAACAGCAGTAGCAAAATGTATTAAGAACAACTTCCCTGGTAGGGAGTTGATAGTAACTGGTGTCTGGGTTGAGATATTTCAGAACCTTCCATTTGTTGATAGAGTATATCAAATGGGAAACACCAGTTATTATTATCAAACTTATGTGGAGAACATGGACTCATTAGTTTTTGCTAATGAGCCATATTTTACTACGGATCATGTCAATAAAAAGTTACCTCTGATTCAGACTTGGAGTAAGATGTATAATCTTGAGTACCGTGGTGAGATGCCTCAAATCACATTCAATCCTCTTCAAAAAAAGGTTGCAAAAGATTTCTGGCCTGGTAGAGCAAATGGTAAACCCATTATGGTTCTACAGACTAATGGTGGAATGTATAATGAACAAAGACCATATCTATGGGCACGTGATATGCCTGTAGCACTAGCACAAAAATTAGTAGATCATTATTCTGATGAGTATCATATCTTCCAGATAACAAGACCATCATGTGAAGTCTTAGATGATGTAGAAGTTGTAAAAGATCCCATGACTAACATGGAACTTGTGAGTGTTCTTTTGCAAAGTGAGAAGAGAATACTTATTGATAGTTGTATGCAACATGCTGCAGCAGCAATGAAGATGCCTTCTGTTGTATTGTGGAATGGAACAAGTCCAGAAGTATTTGGATGGGATATGCATACAAATATTAAGGCCAAGAAACCTGCTAAATGTAAGTTACCAAAGAGTGTATTGTTTGACTTTGACTTTACTGGTGTTGAGGCAGAGTATCCTTATGTAGATGAGGATGATGAGATATTTGACTTTGATAAAATTGTAGAGGCAGTCGGTTAATTATGAATGTAATTGGTCTTTATGGTGCGATTGGTTGGAATGTTGTACTCTCTGACAATCCTAAGTTATTAAAACAATCAGAGGAGAGTTGGACACATGGTGCGAGTGTAACTCTCATCAAAGATGGTGAGCACTGTGTGAGTATCAGTGAAGAGAGATTGAGTAAGATAAAATATGACGGTAACTTTCCCAGAAAGTCTATTGAGTATTGTTTATCTGCTGGAAACCTAGACAAGAATGATATTGATTTAGTGATTGTTCCATCAATGGCCAATCAACAGTTCTATAAGAACTATATGAATAAGACCATTGAGAAGAAAGTAAAAAGATATTTTCCAAAAGCAAAGGTAGAGATAGCATCACATCATTTGTGTCATGCATATTCTTCTGTGTTCTCTTGTGATTATAATGAAGGTTCATTTCTTACATTAGATAATGCTGGTTCAATTCTGTTTGATACAGTAGGATCTGTATTTGCTTGTGAAAATCATTCATTTGGATACTTTAATAAGAAGAAAAATCTATTCAAGTATTATCCTGGTATTCCACAGACAAATAATCTAGGAAACTATTATTGGATGTGGGCATATCATATCTACGTGAATAAGATACAGAAGGATATTAAACTTACAGATCCAAAGTATAGAGAGACATTCTGTGGTAAGGTCATGGGACTCTCTGCCTATGGAAACATCAAAGAGTTTAAGACAGATTATAGAATGCATTTTGAGGGCATACCACAGGTAGCACTTGAATCTATGCCTGGTAGGGATTTTAACTATGGTAACCTATCACCAGAGAATAAGGCAAAGCAACTCCAGTATAACTTTGAGAATGCTATGCTCAAATGGATGAAACAGTTAAAGAAAGAAAATTATATTAATGATAATCTATGCCTTGCTGGTGGTGTCTTTCTAAACATCCTTGCTAACTCTGTACTGCGTAAAAATAAGGTGGCAGACAATATACATATCCCACCATTTCCAGACGATACAGGACTATCTTTCGGGGCTGCAGCATATGGTTTGTTTAAGAACAAAGAGCAGGTAAAACTGCCTCATAATATTTCACTATTTGGTAAGACATATAGTGATGAAGAGATTAAAGAAGCATTAGGAGGTACTAAGTATACGAGGTATAATAACTTTGGTCATTTGTGTGAGGTCACTGCGAAACATCTAGCAAACAATAAGATTGTAGGATGGTTCCAGAACAGGTCTGAATTCGGTCCTAGAGCACTTGGTTCAAGGTCTATTCTTATGAACCCTCAACCCAAGAAGAACAAGGACACTGTGAACTCACGCATCAAGCACAGAGAGGAGTGGAGACCTTTTGCTGGCATCATGTTAGAGGAGTATCAGAAGGATTATTTTGTAGAGGATTATCCGAATGAGTATATGTTATATTCATTGGTTGTTAAACCTCATAGAAGAAGAGATATAGGTGCTATCACACACCAAGATGGTACTTGTAGAATACAAACGGTGAATAAAGATTTACATCCAGAAGTCACGAAACTCTTACAAAAATATAGAGATGAAACTAAATGTCCTATTCTTCTCAATACATCTTTTAATGATAATGGCCAACCCATTGTTGAGACCCCACAACAAGCAATCGATACATTTAATAATATTGATTTGGATTACTTATGTATCGGCAACTACTTAGTAACAAAATAAACTTTATAAATTATAATGTATAATATACTACCAGATATGAATTTTGCAGTCTACACAAAAGATGGTTGTCCATATTGTGATAAAATTAAAACAGTATTAGAGTTGACAGGAAGTAAGTTTGTAGTGTATAATTTAGGTGAACAATTTGATAAAGATTCGTTTTATGGTGAATTTGGTGAGGGATCGACCTTTCCACAAGTAGTATGCGAAGGAAAAAAATTAGGAGGATGTGTTGACACAATCAAATATCTCAAAGAAAACAGAATTATTAAAGAATAAGATAAATAAAAGCGATATTCCCGTTAATCGTGGATTAGAACTTATTCTTAATGGAGGTAAGAAAAAAAGAAAAACATTTCATATTTTATTTAATAAGATAGTTTGTTTTTTTAATACAGAGATAGATATCTATTTTGAATTTTCCTTAAATCTAAGGAAGAAAAAATAAAATCCAAGGAGGTAACAAATGACCATAGAAACAATATTAGTCTTGGTGTTACCGATATCTTTTTTACTATTCTGTGCAGGAGTTCTTGGTGGATGGATTGCACGAGACTACATGATGAACTATCAGGAGATACCACGACCTCACCCTGAGATGTTTGATGAAATGGGAAATTTAGTTCCCGATGAGGTTATAGCATTCAGATTTGAAAACAATTATGACAACGAAATCGACGACGACCAAGAAGAGAGGTAGACCAAGGAAATCTACCCCTAAAGATACTACTGTTAGTAGTTCTAAAATTAGTAAAAATCTTACTATTAAAACTAAACCTAAGAAAGTAGTTTCTTTGGATTTGCCTAAACACCCTTTTGTGTTTGAGGTTTTAGATTTAGTGTCTAGACAAAGATCAAAGGCAAAGAAAATAGAAGTTTTAAAAAGATATGATGAATTTCATTTAAAAGTTGTTTTTATTTGGAATTTTGATGATAGTGTAATTAGTTCTTTACCTGTAGGAGAAGTTCCATATCCTGGATATGATGAACAGAATACTTATAATGGTACTCTATCTACAAAACTTACACAAGATATTCGTTCAATGCATGAGACTGGTTCATTCTCTATGGGTGTATCTGATCAACAAGGACATACTACTATTCGTAGAGAAGCAAAGAATTTTTATCATTTTGTTAGGGGTGGTAATGATAAATTAAATGCTCTTCGTCGTGAAACTATGTTTATCAATATTCTTCAAGGTCTTCATCCATTAGAAGCAGAAATCGTAAGTCTTTGTAAGGATAAAAGACTTGGAGAAGTTTATAATATAACAAAAGATGTAGTTATATCAGCATATCCTACTATTAAATGGGGTAATAGATCATGACAACAACTGCAGAGTTAAAAAAACCAGAGAAAAAAGAAATGGTTTGGTCAAAAGAAGAGAAAGATAATTTAAAATCAAAGTATGGATCTGAAATAATTGTAGAGAATGGTTCCTTAGAAGATGTGAATACTAAACAGGCACCAACGGATGCATATATTATTCAGTACGTACATGATGATCAGGTTCGTTATGATTTAACAAGAGGAACTAAAATAAAATTATTTGATATGTACTGGGACAAGTTTAAAGGTGGGATAAAGTCTATTGCTTATGGTAATGGAAGTATCAAACCAAACCTTTGGGGGTATCAGTCACCCAAGTCATCAAAGAAAAAAAGAAAGGGGTAAAACCAAATTCGACTTTTAATTCCAAAATATCGGGGAAAAAAACTCCGGTATTTTTTTGGTCTGTAGGGTCGATGTAACAAATGTAACGAAAGCTTAATATCTACTTGACTATATACTATACATGTGTTAATATTAACACAATCGTTCAACCTGATACATTCAGGTCGCAAGTAAGCCGACTCGGAACGGATACGTTCATCTTATGCACGGACTTCTTATAGCACTTATAAATCTAAGCAATCCTATGGTTTGTGAAGATTCTATTGAGATCATCGACAATATGTTACCATCACTTCAGCATCGTGCTGAGTTAGTGGAGACTATCAAGATGAATACTGAAGAAGGATGTGAATGGGACGCAAAAGCCGACTAAAGGAACGGAGTAAAATCCCACTACTTTGGAGAAAGCCAATGGCACAAGTCACTTATCGTGGTGTCCAGTATGACACCAACGACAGTAAGCAAGTAAAATCACAGAAGGTTCAAGAAACCTATCGTGGTGTTAAGTTTGAAAAAGAACTTACTTCTGCTTGATCAAAAATATACTAATAAAAGAGGGTCTCTTGACAGACCCTCTTTTTTTGTGTAAAATGGTAAAAAGATTAAAAGAATGAGATCTAAGCAATTAGTCAAAAATCTTAAAAAAGCACTTAAACAAGATTACTTGTATTCTGAAGAAGAATTGGTTTTTATGAAAAACCAACTTAAACTGCTAGAAGAAGATCTTTTAAAAACACGTAACAAACCTGAAGGATTTAGTAAATGAACGTAAAATTAATTCGCATGTGGTCTGGTGAAGACGTAGTAGCAGATGTAGTCAAAGAAACTGATGATTCTGTCACTATTGTTAATCCAATTGTTGCTGTTCCCTCTGGACAGGAAAATATAGCATTTGCTCCTTGGTCTCCTATTATTAAAGGGGATAATACACAAATTGAAGTCACTAAAAAATATGTCGTATATATTAGTGAAACTCAGGATGAAATCATTGATCAATATAATCAAATGTATGCTCCTGTTGCAACTCCACCTACAAAAAAATTAATTCTCTGATGAATGTAAAACTTATTACTGTTACTCCTGATGCGGAGCAACTTATGGCATATGTTGCCAGAGTCTCTAATCCATCTAATCAGGATAATGAGAAGTATTCTGGACTTTTGAAGTATTGCATCAAACATAACCATTGGAGTGTTTTTGAGCAATCTTCGATGACTTTGGAAATTGAGACTACTCGTGCTATTGCGGCACAAATCCTAAGACATAGGAGTTTCACATTTCAAGAGTTCTCACAGAGATATGCCGCAAGTACTGCATTGGGTGATATTGACCTTCCAGAGCTTCGTAAGCAAGATTTGAAAAATCGTCAAAATTCGACTGATGACTTAGATCCAGAAATGGTGGAAAAATTTGAAAAACAGATGATTACTCTTTTTAGTTCTGCTAAGGCATTATACGAACAAATGCTCAGTCAGGGTGTTGCGAAGGAATGTGCTAGAATGGTATTACCTCTTTGTACTCCTACAAGGATCTATATGACGGGTTCTTGTCGTTCTTGGATACATTATATTAATCTAAGGTCTGCACACGGTACTCAAAAGGAGCATATGGACATTGCAGAAGCATGTAGGAAGGTATTTACCGAACAATTTCCATCAGTATCGGAGGCATTAGAATGGAAGGATTGAATATTTTAGGTGCAAAGAAACCAGTAAAATCTAATCCCCCCATTAAAAATAATGAGTGGAAAACAGTAAAAAACTTTAAGGATACATCATCTAGAGATAAATTTCAACATAAAACTCCAGAAATTTTTGATAATTATATTGATACTGATGCTTTTGCTGAAATAAAGCATCAGGTTGTATATTCTGATGCGGAAATGGAATTCTGTTCTTATGTAACTGGCATAAGAGATGATAGTGAAGAAATATTGAAAAGAGAATATGATAGTAAATGGTCTTGGTGTTTAAGACATAGGATTTTTGATTTAAGTCAAAGTGATAGTCCTCTATTTCCAATATTACATAATGCTTTATTTGTAAAAATGTCATCACCACCTGAATATAATCTTAAAGCCTTACATAAATGTTATGTTATTGCATATCCAAATACTGAAAATATTAAAGAGAATTTAATGTATCATGATTATCATTGGAATGTTAAAACTGGAGTATTGTTTTTAAATACTTGTGATGGATATATAAAATTTAAAGATGGTACTAAAGTAAATTCTGTTGAAAATAGAATGGTAATGTTTGATGGATCTAATCCCTATTGTTTATCTTCGACAACTAATGAAAAATTAATGTATACTATTAATATTAATTTTTTATAATAATAAATAAATTTACACAAATATATAATTATGGCAACATATCCTGTTATAAACAAAGAAACTGGTGAGCAGAAAGAAGTTAAAATGAGTGTTCATGAATGGAGTAAGTGGTCTGATAATAATCCTGATTGGAAGAGAGATTGGTCAGATCCTTCTACTATGCCTGGTACTGGAGAAGTTGGAGAATGGAGAGACAAATTGGTTAATAAAAATCCTGGATGGGGTGAAGTTCTTAAGAATGCTGAAAAATCTGGAGGTATTTCTGGAAGATTAGCTAAAAGAGGATCTTATGAATCTTCCACTGAATCTGCATTTAATATAGAATAAAAAACATGCCAAGAAGAAAAAGAGCTAATAGTGAACAACCTATCGGGGTTGGATTGACCACTAAACAGATGAAGAGGAAAAAACCTCTTGGATCTAATTATTTGGTTGATATAGCACCTTTAAATGATAATCAAAAAAGATTATTTGATTCATATAAAAAAGGTAAGCATTTAGTTGCTTATGGTTGTGCTGGAACTGGTAAAACATTTATTAGTCTTTATAATGCTATTTCTGATGTTCTTAGTGAAAATACCCCATATGAACAAATTTATTTGGTTCGTTCACTTGTAGCAACAAGAGAGATTGGTTTTTTACCTGGTGACCATGAAGATAAGGCAGATATTTATCAAATTCCTTATAAGAATATGGTAAAGTATATGTTTCAGATGCCATCTGATGCAGATTTTGAAATGCTTTATGGTAATCTTAAGGCACAGGATACGATTAAATTTTGGAGCACATCATTTTTACGTGGAACTACATTAGATAATTCTATTATTATAGTGGATGAGTTTCAAAATCTCAATTTTCATGAATTAGATAGTATTATTACCAGAGTTGGTGAAAATAGTAAAATTTGTTTCTGTGGTGATGCCAGTCAGTCAGATTTGATTAAAACTAATGATCGTAATGGAGTTGTTGATTTTATGAACATCTTGCGTAAAATGCCATCCTTTGATATAATAGAGTTTGGTATCGATGATATAGTTCGTTCTGGACTTGTCAAAGAATATCTTACTGCCAAAATTGAAATAGGTATGTAATGTTTAATCATGTTGATTTGAATCTACAACCTCTTGAAAGAGAGCATGTAGATGGAGTTCGTTATTACAAAGTTCCTGATGAAGAAGAACTTATTAAGATGGTTTCTATTACTTCGGTAACTAGTCACTTTAATAAAGAAATCTTTGTTAAATGGAGAAAGAAAGTTGGTAATGAGGAGGCAGATCGTATCACTAAGGCGGCTACTGGTCGTGGAACCGATATGCACACTCTTACAGAACATTATCTGAAGAATGAAAATTTACCTGAAGTACGTCCTATTTCAGACTTTTTATTTAAGATTGCTAAGGGTGAACTTAATAAAATAGATAATATCTATGCTTTGGAAGGTCCCCTATATAGTAAAGAATTAGGTATTGCTGGAACTGTTGATTGTATTGCTGAATATAACGGTGAGTTAGCGATAATAGATTTTAAAACATCAAAAAAACCTAAACCAAGAAATTGGATAGAGCATTACTTTGTGCAGTGTATGGCATACGGATGTATGTTATATGAAATGAAGGGTATACCCATCAAAAAACTTGTAATTATTATGGCTTGTGAAAATGGAGAATGTGAAATTTATGAAGAATACGACAAAGCAAAGTACATCAGATTGCTCCAACAATATATTAGAAAATTTATTAACGATAAACTGGAGCTCTATGGAACCAAATAAAGAATTAGAAAAAGTAATGGAGAAAAAATTTTTAACTCCATCAAAATTTTCATTAGAAATAGAAACTATTGTTGCTGAAGAAAAAATTAATTATATTGATGCAATTTGTCAATATTGTGAAATAAACGATATTGAAGTTGATTCGATTACAAAATTAATATCTAAACCATTAAAGGAAAGATTAAAGTATGATGCTATAAATCTTAATTTTATGAAAAAAACATCAAGGGCAAAATTGCCTTTATGAATAATGAATTCTTATCCTTTACCACCATTACCTCCTTATTCAAAGACATTTGTTGATACAAGAATATCAGTTATTGTATTTGAACATGGAATAAAGGATGGAATTCCTTATAGTAAATCTTATTTTGATAATCCAAAAATTCAAAATCCATATTACATATCTAATGCATATACTCATAATATTCAACATAATGATAGTTTAACTTGGAAAGAAACTGAAAAAACTGAGATAATGAAAGTAGAACAATCTATTAATGGTAATTCATTTAATGACGCATTTTATTTCTAAATGAAGGTGACTCCATACGAAACGTATCAAACATACTTATCAATGAAAAGTCATTTTACCAATCGTAAATATGACTTTTTTAAGTATGGTGGTAAATCCCGAGCCACTATGGCATCTTTTAATAAACGAAAGGATAAGTATTGGTTTGAGAAAACATCTAGAAAATATTCTGATGAAGAAGTGCTAAACTTTCTTTTAGCAAACTTTGTATCCACCGACAATCCACAAAACTTATGGATTGGAGAAATTATTAATTCAGGAGAAAGGAACTATTCACAATGGATGAAAAGAAAACAGAGTTTGACTTACTTATTCAAAGAACAAAGCAACGAATTGCTATTCAACAAAAACTTGAACGAAGTATTCGATTGCTCGAAAGGTCATCCTCCAATATTGAAAAAATATCTAGGTGGAGAAATAAGTTTAGAGACATTTATAATACTGGAAAAAGTCTTTTCTTTCGTAAAAAACTTTGATAAAAAACTTACTGATCCTGTATGGGAAACCGTCAGTTTAAAAATAAAAAAGTATATACCTTTCCTAAATATTAATGTGGTTCAATATAAAAAAATCTTGAGGAATATTGTAAATGGGTAAATTTTTTGATTCAGAAATCATTCAAGAAGAACTTGAAGAGATTAATGATCTTCAACAGGAAATTTATGGCGATGCTTTTAAATTGATGAGAATGAGTTCTGCAGAAAAAGTAGAACATGTTGAAAATCTTGTAATTTTATTAGAAAAGCAAAAGATTATGTATACTCGTTTATCTTTATCAGATGATCCACAAGCTATTGAAATGAAAAAAAATTTAGAGAAATCAGTTAAATTGATGGGATTTCCCACAGGAACTGATATGTCTCAAATATTCGATGCAATGGATAAAACCATTGAAAAACTTAGACAGTCTATTGTTGACATCTAAGTATATTTTTGTTATAATAAAACCAATCCAATTAAATCCAAATTAATCCGAGGTAATCAATGTCGTTTGCTAATCTTAAAAAGCAATCCAAATTGGGCTCTCTTACACAAAAACTTGTGAAAGAAGTCGAAAAAATGAATAACACTAACGGGAATGCTGATGACCGTTTGTGGAAATTAGAATGTGATAAATCAGGTAATGGTTATGCCGTTATCCGTTTTCTACCTGCTCCAGATAAGGAAGATCTACCATTTGTAAAACTATACTCCCATGCCTTCCAAGGTCCTGGTGGATGGTATATTGAAAACTCTCTAACCACTCTTGGTCAGAAAGATCCAGTTTCTGAGTTTAATACTACTCTATGGAACAATGGAACCGATGCAGGTAAAGATGCTGCTCGTAAGCAGAAACGTAAACTTACTTACATCAGTAACATCTATGTTGTAAAGGATCCTGCTAATCCTGAGAACGAAGGTAAAGTATTCTTATACAAGTATGGGAAGAAAATCTTTGACAAACTTACTGCAGCAATGCAACCTGAGTTTGAGGATGAGGAAGCAATTGATCCATTTGATTTTTGGCAAGGTGCTAACTTCAAGTTGAAGGCAAAGAACGTTGCTGGTTATCGTAATTACGACTCTTCTGAGTTTACTGCTGTCACTCCATTATTGGATGATGACGATGCACTTGAAGCACTCTGGAAGAAAGAAAACTCTCTTCAAGAGTTTGTTGCCGCAGATCAGTTCAAGTCTTATGAAGATTTGAAAAAGCGTCTTGGTTATGTTCTTGGTAATAAAGCTCCTGCTCGTCAAGATGCAGAGACTTTTGATGAGGACAATGATCGTGGTTCTGCAGAGGAATTAGTTACTTCTGCTGTTGCTGCTGGAACAGGATCTGCTACTGAAGATGAGGATGATGCATTATCTTACTTTGCTAAATTAGCTGAGTAATTATGAGATAGTTATTCTTGTATTTTCTGTTTTAATTAACTTTTCATTCACAAAATGAGATGATTTTTTATAAATCATCTCATTTCTTATGTCTGTTAAAAATTGTTGTAAATATTCCCTTCTTAGAACATAAATTGTTCTTTTCTTTTCATTTTTTAAGACTTCATATTCATAATTAGAAACACCAGTTACAGTTTTTGCATTTGTTGGTGTTACTAATGTTCCATTATCATAATATGTAGTTGTAAAATTACTATCAACAGATTTACCTGCTGGAAGAATTAATTTACCTTCACTATCTTTAATTTCTTTTGTTTCATGGTGATGGTTAGAATTGATATTTTCTAATCCATATTTTTTAGTAGCAAAATCATAAAGTTCTTTACTGGATAATGGCCAATCATTTCTTATATTGGTAATACCAGCAGATATTATTAAAACCCAATCTAAAGTTGATTTTCCATATAATTCTTCAGCAATAGTATCTGGTCTTGCTCCATCTTTTATTACATACTTATTGAAAATAGTGAAGACATTTTGTAAGTCATCACGCATTTTCATTCTTCTGAATATATTCTTTGCCAATACATAAGAATCACTAGAAACTCTATTTGGGAATGGTGATTGATATTGTAAATTTGGCAGTTCTCTGAAATAACCCATTTTAGTAACCTACTCCGATTTTTCCTTCTTCATTTTCATAATCTTCCGCATAAATTGGATTGAGTTCTTGGAATGATAACGTTAGTTGCATATGTATAGGTGTTGTATCTTCATAAGTTGCATAAGTTCCAGAACCAGTATAATTCACACCCATATTTTTCAAAGCCATAGGTTTGAATTTATGTAAGAATTGATGAGATTTACCACCTGTCTTATAACTCAATTGAAAGACATTTGGTGATTTTATAAACAATCCACTAGTTCCACTACTATCACCACCACTTGAATTTTTAGCATTCATATTTACTTTAAATGTTCTAATAATATTTTTTATTGTTTCACTTTCCTTTTTATCTCTTGGTGCCAAATCAAAAACAAAATCAAATGCTCTCAATTGCACTCCTTTAAATAGAAGTTCCATATTTGGATTCATTACTTGTCCACTTGTTCTTGCTAGAACTCCAGAAAGAGTAGTATTACCACCTAAGATATTAACTGCTTTAGAGGCAAAGAATGAATTTGCTAGATCCTTTGTTGCTGGATCATTTTTCATTGCATTCATTTTAGTACCTGCATCCGATGCTAAACCTCCTATAGCTTCTAATGGATTTGGGTTTTTCATAGCTTTGATACCCATTCCTAAACCAGCTGCTTCTAGTCCATTAAGGCTGTTGTCACCCCAGTCTACACTATTATTATCTCTAATATCTTCTGGAATTGGTAAAAATATGTATCCCAGTGGGGTTTCTATATTTTTTTGTAATGATTGAGTAGAAGTGCTTAACTTCATTGGTTGTTCAGCACTAGTCTCTGTTCCTGGAGGTTTATATTCTACTACTTTAATCTCTAGGAAATCACTTGTTTCCTCTATTCTTGCATTGGGATATCTATAATTAAATGAAGCCATTATATTTTTCTAACTATTTAGTCTAATTTTTGCAAAAGGTAATTCTCTTGCATCTGCAAGTTCATCTGGATTAACTTCATATAATTGACCAACTACTTCATTCCATGTATATTGTCTCATTTCACCCCAATGATAATTCATTCCACGAAACCCCCAACGAAATAAATCTGTCACTGCCACTAATGGATGAGCATCATATCTAATATTAGGTGTTTTTGGTTGATATACAAATATATAATATTTTCCTATATCTGGTGCTGGAGTTACATTAGCATTAAGAACATCCATTAATTCTAACATTAAGTCATCAGGATCTTCTGTACCTATTAAATTATCAATAACTCCACGAATTCTATTACTATTATCGTCTGTTGGGTAACTGAATGTCATTTGGTAATACCTAATTCGTTTTCTGTTAATATCTTAAATTCAAATCCTCTATCAATACAATATTCTTCTGCTGCCTTCCATTTTGCTTGATTTTTTACATATTCACGAACTTCATAGATATATCCTCGTGTTTTTCTTTTTGGTTTTTTAGGTTCCATACATTGTCTTTTTGGTTTTACTTCAATGATCATTTGTTTGATTATTCCTGTACTTTCTCTCACTTTAATATAAAAATCTGGAAAGTATCTATGAACTCTATTATCTAGTGGTGACTTATATGGTAAACAAAATTCTTCACTTCCCCATTCCAATATATTTTGATTACTATCACAATATCTCATAAATTTTAATTCCCATGAAGACCTATAAATTATCTTGGTTGGATTGCCTTTATATTTCTTAGGAAATCGAGGTTTATATTTTCCTTTATAAGACATCTAAATAGTTTTACATCATAATCGTAAATTATTTAGATGCGTATTAAGAAAAAAAGGATATCTGATTTTACTTCAATAATTGGTAATGTTGCACAAACATCTCATTATCAAGTATTTTTTGATGGATTATCTGGAGATTTGCTGGCTCATTTGAGTAGTAAAGGTGTAAATAGAAGATTTATTGGTGAAAATGCTGGATTATTATGTAGTACTGCTATGTTACCAGGAAGTAATTTATCAACTGCATCTATAACAGGTAATTTTACTGGAGTAACTGAAAAATTTGTTCATACCAGAATGTTTGATCAAATGTCTTTACAATTTTATGTTGATAAAGAATATAAAATGATTAAATTTATGGAACATTGGATGGAGTATATTACTAATGGATCTGGTGAAAATAAATCAAATGTTGGTTATCATTATAGGATGAAATATCCTAGAGAACCTCGTAGTGGATATAAAGCTGATAAGACAAAAATAGTTAAGTTTGATAGAGATTACAAAAATCAAATAGAATATACATTTTTTGGAATGTTTCCTATTGGTTTAAATTCTACTCCTGTACAGTATGGTAATTCTGATGCTTTGAGAATGGATGTGACATTTAATTATGAAAGATATATTGCAGGTAGAGAAACTAGTATAAGTAGAAGAAGAGGTGCTAATGAAAATAATATACCTTCTAAACCATCACAAGTACCAGACTTAGTTCCTGTAGAGTTTCCTCAAGAATTTATAGCTTAGATAATCAAGCTAAATAAACATACTGAAGTGCTGTAAACATTATGCCATTACCAAAAATTACTGCACCAACTTATGAGTTGGTACTACCTTCTAGTAATAGAAAAGTTAAATATAGACCATTTTTAGTTAAAGAAGAAAAGATTCTAATTATTGCAATGGAATCTGAAGATCAAAAGCAAATTACTGATGCAATAAAAACTGTTATTGGTAATTGTATTTTGACTAGAGGTATTAAAGTTGATAAGTTATCAACATTTGATATCGAATATCTATTTTTAAATATCAGAGGTAAATCTGTTGGGGAAACTGTTGATGTTATCATTACTTGTCCTGATGATGGAGAAACTAAAGTTCCAATAACTATTGCTCTTGATGAAATAAAAATTAAAACAGATCCTAAACATACTAAAGATATTAAGTTAGATGATAATTTGATAATGAGATTGAAATATCCATCTCTAGCAGAATTTGTTAAAAATAATTTTGATATTGATGCTGCTAATATTGGTATTACTGAATCTTTTGATATGATTACAGCATGTATTGAACAGGTGTTTAATGAAGAAGAATCATGGGCTGCATCTGATTGTACTAAGAAAGAACTTACTGAATTTTTAGAGCAATTAAGTTCACAACAATTTAAACAAATTGAGACTTTCTTTGAGACAATGCCTAAATTATCACATACTGTGAAAGTAACTAATCCAAAAACTAAAGTTCAAAATGAAATTGTATTGGAAGGGTTGTCGTCTTTTTTCGAGTAAGTATGGCGCATACTGATCTTGCGTCATACTTTAAAATTAATTTTGCTTTGATGCAACATCATAAATATTCAATAACAGAGTTAGAAAATATGATTCCTTGGGAAAAGGATATATATGTTGCATTATTGGAACAATATATTGAAGATGAAAATTTAAAGCAGAAACAAAAAGGAGGAATATAAAATAAAATGACTGCACTATTACCTGGATCAAGTTCAGCAGGAGCATTACCTCCAGGAAAGGCAGGTGGAGCAATGGTGACAGGTGGAGCCAGTATGTTGGCTAAACGTGGTGCTGCTGGTGGATATGCTGCTGGTGTTCGTGATGGTGCTAAAAAAGGTATGGGTAAAGAACCAATATGGAGTTCTGGAACTACTAGTGGAGGAGAATACTTATCTAGTGCCGATAGGAAGGCAATATTTAGAAAACAAAAAATAAGTGCTGCCAAATTTGTTGGTAGATCTGCGTCTGCAGCAGGTGGAGCAATAGTGTCTGGTGGTAGTAGTGCTCTTGGTAGTGCTATTAATCCTCGTGTTGGTGGATTACAGGCACCAGATTCAGGTGCAGATGCAGAACCACAAAATTCAAAAATAGGAAGTAGAGTAAAAGCTTTAGAAGACTTAGTAGCAGAAATTTCAGAAAGCGTTAAATCTAATTCTAAGAAAATAACGCTTCTTAAGAATGTTGTTAAAAGTCATATACAAAGATTTGCAGATTTTTTAAAGAATGATAGTGAGCAGAAGAGAAAGGAGTTATTACAGCAACAACAATCTGAAGCAAAAGCAATAGAAGAGGGTCAAAGAGATGCTGCAGAAGAAGGATTAGAAGCTCCTAATAAGATGAAGAAGACTCTATTACAACCAGTTCAAATGGTTGGGAAAAAAGTAGGAGGAATTCTTCAAAAATTAAAGGATGCTTTTCTTGTATTATTTGCTGGATGGATGACTAATAGGGGATTTGAGGCAATAAAGGCATTTATGGATGGTGATAAAGAAAAATTAAAGGAAATAAGGAATAATGTACTGGGAGCTTTGGGTGTTGTTGGTGGTGTATTCCTTTTATTAAGTGGAGGTCTTTTAGCACTTCCTGGTATAATTGCTTCTGTTGTAGGTGTAATTGCAACTGTTGGTGGAGCAATATTGGGATTTTTATTATCACCACCAGGTTTAATAACTCTTGCTATTGCTGCTGGTGTTGGTGGTTTATTGTTGGGTGTCAAGAAATTATGGAATTGGGGTGAAGATAAAGCAACTGGTGGTGGAGCACTTAAAGATAAACATAAGGAACTTGATCAAAGACTAATAGATGCTGGAATGGATACACGGGGTAGGGTTAAGTCTGGTAAAGGTGGTAAAAAAGCTACGAAAGATCCAGAACAATTAAAAATATTGGAAGAAGTTGAAGCAGAAAGAGCAAAACTTCATGAATTAAAAAATAAGATGAATGCGGAAATAGAAAATGTTCCGAATGAAGTTCCTATGAGTGGAACAAAAATTACTGGTAAAGGTCGTAATAAAAAGACTGTAAAATTTCATACGAAAGAAGATAAGGAATTAATAAAACAGAGACAGGATGAAATACGAGCAAAATATGATTCTTTAGTTAGTGGAAAACCACAAAAACAAGTATCAACTGTATCTTCAACTTCTACATCACAATCTGTATCTGCAAGTGCAACAGATTCTAATGTTTCTAAGGTAACTCCAACTACAACACCAGGTCCTATGGCAGATCCTAAACCAAATGTTGTTATGAAAAAAGCTGCTGCACCTGCTTCACCTGGAGCACCCCAAGGATCATCAGGATCTCCTACAACTAGTGTACCTTCAATTCCATCTGCTGATCCTGATAATTTTTATGTTATGTATTCTAAGATGCATTATAATGTGGTGACTTAAGATGCCATTACCAGCAATAGCAGCAGGAGCATTAAAAGTAGGAGCAGTACTTGGTAAAGCAGCAGGTGCAACCGTCAAAGGAGTTGCAGCAGGTGCTAAAACTATGGGTAAAGTAGGTGCTAAAGCAGGTAAATCTGCTGCTAAGGGTACAAAATCATTTGGTAAATCGATTTCTAAGAGTACTACGAAACTTAAAAAATCAATTTCCAATAGAACTAAGAGTACAAAGAAGATAAGAAAGTCTATGTTTGACTTTGCGAAAAAGCAGAAACAAAGAAGAGATAGACGTAAAGCTGAAGCAAATTTAGAAAAATCCAATCAGGCAAAGAAAAAACCAGATGCTCAAAAAGGATTAAGGGGTGGTGGAAATCCTTTAATGAAGGTAATTAACTTTTTAGCCACAATTGTAATTGGATGGGTTGTAAATAATTTACCAAAAATTGTTGATTTTATTAAAAATTTTATAGAAAAAATAAAAAATTTCTTTAACAAATTTAAAGAATTTTTTGCGGGTATTGGAGACTTTTTCAAGGATATAGGTAAATTTATTAGTAAATCATGGGATGCTATAACAAATCTTAAATTTGAAGATGCTAAAGAAGTGATTGCTAAAGCATTGGGAGGTCTTAAGGATGGTTTTACTAATTTGATAAGTAAAATTGGTGAGGGACTTGGATTACTTAAGAAGAAAGAAAAGGAAGATCCTAAAAAAATAGCAAAAGATGGAAATTTGTTTAGTGATCAAGGACCTCAAGAGGTAGAAGGATCTCCAGATACAAAAAAAATTAATGCTGAAATAGATAAATCAGGAAAGGATAGTTCTAAATCAGAAAAAGAATTTAAAGGTAAACTAGAAGAATTGGAAAGTATTGATTTTGAAAAGGAATTGAGTGGGGAAAGTGGTGATAAAGATAAATCAACTGCAACAGAAAAATTAATTCCTGATCATGGTTCTACTGACAAGAAGAAAAAAATTGATGCTGGAAAAGCTGTTGGTGGAAAAGTATCTTCACCATCAACAGGTACTGAAACTGATAAAAAAGTAAAACCAAAAGATCAAACATTAACATTTCCAGAAGGTGCTTTTGATGGTAAAGATAGTTATACTGGTCCTTTGGTTCCTACAGAAGATAAAAGTGAATTATCAATTTCTAAACCACAGACACAATCAACAACATCTATAACACCTGAAAGAAAGGGTCAAGATGTTGTTATACTTGATCAGGAAGCACCTCCTCCTGTACCATCAAGTCCCAATACACAATCTGTTAGTATGATAATATTGGAAAAAAATTCATTAAATATATTAATGAAACAACAATTTTTATCAGAATTAGCGTACACATAAATGTCAGCATCTAAACCAGCACTATACGAACAAATTACATTAGAATCTAATGATCAACAAAGAACTGTTGATCTTAGACTTGGTACAGTTTCTGTTGATTATTATGAGGATATATTTTCACCTACTATTACTGCTAAAATAAGAGTTATTGATACTGGAGATTCAATGTCTCCTAAAGATGATACGGATTCTAGTAAAACTGATGGTGCAAAACAATCAATATACAGTGGTCTTCCTATAAGAGGAGGAGAAAGACTTATACTTAAAATTTTAGATAAAGGTAAATCATATAATGGAGAAGATAAGACAGGTCTTGATTTCTCTACAGATCCTTCAAAATATCTTTATGTATCTAATATCAGTGAAGTATTATCAGGTACTCAGAGAGAAAGTTTCCTACTTAATTTGGTTTCAAGAGAAGCTATAACAAATGAAACTGCAAGAGTTTTTAGAAAATATACAGGTTCGATTGCACAATCTGTGGAGAAAATTTGTGTTGATGTAATGAAAATTGATAAATCACGTATATATGTTCATGATACTAAGCATCCATATAATTTTATAGGTAACAATAGAAAACCCTTTTCAATTTTAGTTTGGTTGGCATCTAAGGCAGTTCCTGTTTCATCTAAACCAACGGCAGGATTTGTATTTTATCAAACTCAGGATGGATTTAGTTTTGTATCAATTGATGATATGATCAAACAAGAATCTGTTGCGACATATGTTTATACTGAAGTTAGTCAGAGTGAAATTGATAGGAATAATGATTTTAGAATTTTAAGTTATACCACAGATAAAAATGAAAATTTGGTTGAAAAATTAAGGTTGGGAACATTTGCAAGTCATAGAATGTATTTCAATCCATTGAATTTTAGATTTACTGATCCGGCACAAGGTTTATTTAAATTAAAATCTGATGAGATGGATAATCTTGGAAGAGAAATTGAATTGCCTCCTGTATCAGATGATTCGGATAAAAAATTAAATGATATACCATCTAGAATTCTATCTGGTGTAGTTGATATTGGAACAATGAATAGGGAGTGTTCTAAAGAACCAAATGCTGATCCTGGATTATATCAATCACAAGCAATTATGAGATATAATGTTTTACTTACACAGTCAGTTAGTATGACTGTTCCATGTAATACTGATTTAAGAGCTGGTGATATAATTACATGTGAATTTCCTAAAATTTCAAGAGCAGATAGTGGTGAATTGGATGGTGAGATAAGTGGTAAATATATAATAAAGGAATTGTGTCATCATTTTGAACCAGATGGATCATATACATCTATGAAATTGATTAGAGATACTTTTGGTTTTTATGGGCAATAAGATATGATAGAAGAATCATTTTTAAAAAGTAATTTTATAGGTAGAGATGGTTTCCGTTGGTGGATAGGACAGATACCACCAGTGGAAGCATGGGATGGTCAGGCCAATAAAGAAGATGGAGAGGGATGGGGAAATAGGTATAAGGTTAGAATTTTAGGTTATCATCCATACAGTAAAGCAGATCTTTCTGACGATGATCTACCATGGGCAGGTGTGGTTATTCCACCGACTGCAGGAACTGGTGCCGCAAATTATGCACAGAGTGTAAGAATAAAACCAGGTGATGTTGTTATTGGATTTTTCTTGGATGGTGATAATGGTCAACTACCAATGATCATGGGATCTTTTGGTAGAACTAATCAAGTTGCTCAAGATGCACCGTCTGGAGCATTTGTTCCTTTTACTGGATATACAAGTCGTGTTCCACCACCATCAGCAAGCACACTATCAGATGGTGAAGCAAATGAACAAGAACGAAATTCTCAAAAAACACCTGTAACAAGAAATGTAAATTCAGGAGAAGATAACATTTCAATGTCTAGTACATTTGGAATAACTGAAACTACTGCAGATGCATGTGGTGATACTTTTGTATCTAATATTTCTGGAGCATTGGATAATCTCATAGCAAAAGTTGATTCTGGTATAGATTTGATGGAAGATGTTGCTTCCGTGACTATGAAAATGCAATCTTTATCTAATGGAATGGTTTCTACAATGACGGAAAAATTGTATAGTTCAATGATTCCAACAATGCAGGGTGGATTGGAAAGATTATATGATACAACATATCTTACGGTTTTTGCGGCAAGTCAGAATGATGCTATGGCAAAATTGGCTGGAATTGCTGCACAAAAATCAATGATATCTCCTATTAAAAAGATACAAGATCAATTGGATTGTCTTCCTGGAAAAATAGTTAATGGTTTGGGTGGTACTATTAGAGGTATGCTTGAACAGGCACTTTTAGAAGTTGCTAATACTGGTACATGTATTACGGAGCAATTTGCAGGATCACTTTTAAGTGGTATTACTGATCAAATTTCATCTGGATTGGATGGTGTTATGGGAGGTGTTGAAAATATTTTACCTTCTGCATATAAAATAAAAGATGTTCTTGGAAGTTCTTCTGACATGCTTCAATCTGCAGGTGGTTTCTTTGGATGTAATCAATCAGACAGTAAGTGTGTAGGAAAAGTCAACAAATCAATTTTGGGTCAAGGTCCATCTAAACCATTTGATTTGCAAAGTACTTATTCTAATGTATTAGATAATATGAATGCTTTTGGATCATCGGGTGATACTGTTGCATCACCGTTCCAAAAACCAAATTGTGCAGAACCATCTTCTTGTGGAGCACCGAAAGTTCAGATATTTGGTGGGGATGGTATTGGAGGAGCAGCCAGAGCTATTTTGGGTGGATTTGTTGATAATACTGCAGGTTTATCTGATCTTACAGCATCTGTAACAAGAACAGCAAGTGTTATTGGTGTTGAAATTACAGATCCTGGAGCATTATATTTTTCTGCTCCTCCTCTGATTGAATTTGTTGATCCTTGTAAATTGGGATATGGTGCTGTTGGTAGAGCAATAATTGATTTTGATCCAAGTTCTCCTACTTATGGTGAAATTACTGGAGTTAATATGATAAGTGAAGGTGAAAATTATCCCATATCTAGTAATACTATTAATGAAGATGATGCAATAAATTCTGATGAAATTCCAATTGGAGTTATAAAAACACATATTATTAATACTGGAAGTGGTTATGGTAATGATACGGTAGTAACTGATGGAAATACTGAGTATAGTGTGAGTATATCTGATGGAAAAATTATATCTGCAATACCAATAAATAGTATTGAAATTTCTAATATACCTAAAATAACTATAGTCTCATCAACTGGAAGTGGTGCTTTAATTAAACCAATTATAGGAAGATTACCACTTACTCCACAAGGAGAAATAATTCAAATTATAGATTGTGTAAGTTAACATGGCAGATAAACCTGATCAAAATTGGGAACGACGGGATATAGATAGTCGTGGATCTAAGTTTAGGATTGATGTGAATAATCCTCAGACTGGAGCAAGAGGTGCTAATTCTTGGATCCAGTATGGTGTTACTGATGAAGAAGTTAAACAATTTACTGGTTTGGGTGAAGATGGAACCTTTATGGTTCATAATGAGAAATCAATAGAAATTGTAGCAGGACCAAAAAATAGTTCATCAGATACAACAATTAAAATTGCCTCTGCAAAGGGGGATATTACAATTACGGTAGTTGAAAATGGTGATATAAGAATTAAAGGTGGGAATATTGTATTAGAGGCAGATGGTGATATTGATTTAAAGGCAGGAAAAAATATTTCATTAAATGCTGGACAGAATGTTACTCTTAAGGGTATTAAAGCTAGTGCAAGTGCTCTTCTTGGTAATTTAGTTCATGCTTCAGGAAGTTGGATTGAAAGAATATATCAACCAACTTATGTTGGTGCTGATTATTTAAAAAATCCTGGAGATGATGATGAATTTTTATCAGGACCTGTTGTTGATGGTATAGGTTCTGAAGACAATACTAAGACTTTTCATGAGCAACGTCAAGCAAGTATTGATGCAAGAGTTGCTAAACAATGGCCAGGTGGTAGACCAGGAGGAACACCATAAATGTCTAATAATGTAACCGTAACAGGAAATAGGGCACAATTTAATGAAGATGCTACATTCCTAAAAAATGTTATTATCAAGGGAGCTTTACAAGCTGGTGGAACTACATCAGCAGGATCCGCGGGTAAAGGAGTTCAAATTGGTGATAATTTAAATGTAAGTCAGGATTTAACTGTTGGTGGAATTACTACAACTAAAGATTTAACTGTTGAAAGATTTACTGATCTTCAAGGAATAACGACTACTAGAAGTGATTTAATAATAGGAGAACCTGGAATAGGAATTACTATTAGACCTTTTAATTATACAGGAACAACAGGTGGTAATTTAGCATTTCTTACAGGACAATCACCAACAACAGGTACTGCTTCTACTGATCCTGTAACCTCTCAATTAACTATAACTTCTCTTGGTATTGGTATAGGAAATTCTGTACCTAGACAATGGGATAATACTAGACCATATCTTCAAATTGGAGATGTTTTTGGATATTCTGGAGTTTCATCTGAGAGACTTCTTAACATATATCGGGAAACAGATACATCTAAAGTTAAATTTGCTCTTGGTTCAATCAGAAATGATTATAGATTTTCTGTAGATGGAAATGCTATTTTTAATGGAACACAGTTTAAAGTTGCTCCTTCTCCAACATCAAATACGGCTTTAACATCTGAACCACTTATTACAGCTTATAGTCCTGAAGGGTACGATGGTTCTGCATTAAAGATAGGTGGAGTTGGTATAAGAAATGCTGATCCTGGTAGAATACAAGGTCAAACTGAACTTAATATTGGTGATGTAACTCTTCATATTAACAAAACTGCAGATAAATCAATTGTTTTTACCGAACAAGGTTATATTGGAGCTGGTGTAGGAGTTATAACAAATTTTAAGGATAGAGGACATAGATTAGCACTTAATGAATACCTCGATGGAAGTACTGAAGATGATAACAAATACGTATTTGTAGATACGGATGGTAGAGTTGGTATTGCAACATCTTCTGTTGGATCATTTGCAGGATATGATATAACAAAACCAATAAAATTGGATGTTAAAGGTAATGCAAGAATACATGGTCATCTTTACGATTCTTCCAATTCTCCAGGTGTGAATGGATATTATTTGCAAATGGATGCAGGTGGTATTAGGTGGATAGAAGCATCTCCTATTGCAATGGAGGGTATATATGTTCAGGATGAAGGAGTACTTCTACCAAATCCAGGAGCTGCTCAAACTTTTTCTACTATTAATTTTGTAGATGTTAATAGTTTAGGTGTAGGAACAGATACTATAACTGCAATACCTGATCCGGATAATCCTACAAATATTGCTAGAATAAATTCTAAAGATTTATGGGGTGTTAGGGATTTATCTGATGTAAATACTTCAATTTATAGAGACACTAAGGTTGGTATTAAAAATATTGATCCACAAGTAGAATTGGATGTAACAGGAGAACTTCATGTTACTCAGGCAGTTGATTTTGATAATACTTTAAATGTTGATGATAATACTACTCTTGGTGGTACACTAGATGTAACCTTTAAAACAACTCTTAATGATGATTTGCAAGTAGAAAAGAATACTTTAATTAAAGGTCAATTAGAAGTAGATCAAATTGCTCGTTTTGATGATCTAACTGATGCAACTAATACTGACGATGGTGCTGTTCAGATAGATGGTGGTGTCGGTATTAAACTGAAATTATTTGTTGGTGGCGACACCAAAATTGAATCTGAAACTGTTTCAAATTCAACTGGTACAGGTGCTTTAGTTGTTGCTGGTGGTGTTGGAATTGCTTCTGAATTAAATGTGGGTTATGCTGCCACGTTTAAAGATAGTGTAGAATTAGATTCAAGTTTAATTGATGTTACTGGAAATATATCTGGTCCCGGATTAGGGCAAACTGATTGGCGTTTATCTAGTGTAGGAACTGGTGTATCATGGAGACCTCCTGGTGTTCAAACTAAACGAACTATTTGGGTTACTAAAAATGGTAGTGATTATAATAGTGGTTTATTGGAAGGTGATGCTAAAGCAACTGTAGGTGCTGCTGCATCCATAGCAAATGAAGATGATACTATTAAAGTTAGAGCGGGTGTTTATTATGAAAATAATCCAATTGGTCTCAGGACTGATGTTTCAATTACGGGTGAGGATTTAAGACTTGTAACTATTATTCCAACTAATCCTTTAAAGGATGTTGTTCATGTTAGAAATGGTTGTTTGGTAGAAAATGTAAACTTTACGGGACAGACAAAATATACTAGTCATAAGGGAGCTGGTGCAGTTGCTTTTCCTCCACCAGCAGGTCCAGATACTGCAGCATCTGGATATCTATCAGCAGGACCTTTTAAAGTTCCTCCTGGTAAAAGATATAAAAGTCCATATGTAAGAAACTGTACCAATTTTATGTGTGAAAGTATTGGTATGAAAATTGACGGAGATAATGCTACAGCAGAAACTTTTGGTCAAGATCTTAAATCTATGGTTTGTGATTCATTTACACAATATAATGAAGCTGGAGTTGGTGTATCACTTACAAATGATGGATATGCACAATTAGTTTCTATATTTACCATTAACTGTGATATTGCTATTTTTGCTGGAAGTGGTGGACAATGTGATTTAACAAACTCCAACTCATCATTTGGTAATTTTGGTTTAGTTGCTGTTGGATTGGGTTCTACACAATTTACTGGTTTTGTTAGTAATACTAATCCTGCAGGAGATTTTATTACTGCTACTGAAGCCGATACTGATACTATTGTTTGTGCTGATGTTTTTGATACGGCTGGTAATCCTAGAAGACCTTTTGATGGACAAGCATTATTCTTTAAAATTGATTTGGATAATTATTCAGATGTTCAGGGAAGTGGAATTCTTACTGAACCATTGGAACAAGTGGAATCAATTAAAATATATCCAGGAGCTAATGTTAGTGGATATAGTCCATTAGATCCTCCGGGTGTTATTATTAGAGATGCTGATGGTACACAAGATCCAAAAGGTCCACAAGGTATCATTGCTGAAGCAAGTGCTAGTGTAGATCCTCTTGGAAATATTACTTCAATTAATGTTGTTGCAACTGGTAGAAATTATTTACCCACTCAAAATATTGTTATTGATGTTGAGGGTAATACTGGAATTGCATCTGCACAAATGGAACCTATTTTCTATACTGTTGATTCTGCATCTAATGTAGTAGATAGTGGTACTCTTACAGGAATAACTAGTATTACATTTGCTCAATTTATACCTTATCAATTGTTCCCTGGTGATGAATTCTCATTACAAAGAATTAGTCGTATCCTGACAAGTTCTCATTCTTTTGAATATGTTGGTACAGGAACCGATATAAATACATCGACACCCCTTCAAGGTGCTATACCAATAAAAGCGAATGAAATTGTTCCTTCTGAAGGAGCACAGATACCATTCACTTCTACTGACCAAAAAGGTAACTTTGATATTGGTGAAGGAATTCAAATTGATCAAACTACATCTACAATTCGTGGTAGAGATTTCAGTAGAGCAATTCAGGCAGAAGTTACACCACTAATACTAGCATTGAGATAAAATATGGCAGTCGCACCACTAAATAAATTTTTAACAATAGCAGTTCCAGTTGCTCCGGGAGAACAGACAATTTATACAGCTCCTGTAGGAACATCTGCTATTGTTCTTTATGCTCAAGTATCTAATGTTGGAATTGGGGGATCATACCCTACAGTTACATTTACACACAGAAGAACGAGTGTAGCAACAAGAACATCAGGTAATATAAGAAATAATAGAATTGTAAGAGATGCGGAAATACCTCCTAATGATGCTTTAATTTTAGTTGATGGTAGACTTGTTCTTGAAAGAACTGCAATTGTTTCAGATTCTATTATTCTTTCTGGAACTCAAAGTGGAATTGGAACCATAATGAATGTTCTTTATGATGGTACAACAGGTGTAGCAACAGTTAGAACTTTAAGACCTCATGGATTGTTAGTAAATGATGAAATTACAATGGCAGGTATTGCATTTACTTGCTCTGGAACTTATGGTTTAACTACTTCAATTTTTCCTGAACCACAAGGATCTTTCAAAGTAGATGAAGTTTTAAATGATAATACTTTTATTTCTGATGTTGGTGTTGTTAAGAGTTTACCTCATGTCTTTAGACCAGCATTTCATAAGTTTATAAGATCTGATGTAGGTTCTGTTAGTGTTACTGGTGGTGTATTAGGACCATTTACTCCTACTCAAGCTGATTATAATCCTGAAAATGGAACTTTAAAATTAACTATACCTGGTCATGGATTAGCTTCACCAACAACTCATACTGCTGGTGCTGGTACTACATATGAACCACTTAGTGGTATAATGACAGTTACAGTTAGTAGTCCACCTAGTCCAGGATTTCAAAATGGTGAATATGTTAAATTTGAAGATGGTTCACTTACATTTGAATGTTCATATGGTGGAGCAACAGGATCTAGTAGACAGCAACAATATCCAAGACCTGGTGATCCTGCAAGTACTAAATTTTTACCAATATCTAATGTAAGTGGTAGTAATAATGAAACTTTTGAAGTTGATGTTGGTGAAGCTAAAGGAGATTATAATCATCAATTTGTGCCAGGACAAGATTCAAGTATTAATTCTATAATTTTTGGTGGTGATTATACTCATACATGGACTGGTGGTGAAGCATCTAATGTTGTAAAAGATGAAAGTAGTTCAACAGAATACAATGTAGAAGCAGCAACATATACACCGAATAATGGTCAATTAGTATTAACAGTTACTGATTCTACTGGTCTTTCTGCAAGTGATGCTATAAGAATTAAATTAAATTCATTAACATTTTCATGTGCAATGGATAATCATGCAACTAATCATACATATCCAAGATCAACTGATCCTATATGGCTTACTTTGGGTTCATCTACAAATGATGGTACTTGGAGTAGAGTTCAAACTTGTACTGTAGATCTTGCTGCAAAGACTATAACTTTGAATGTTGGTGCAAGTCCTATAACACAATATACACCAACAGCTGCTACTTATAATGGTGTAACTGGTAATATGCTATTAACAATAGGTGCTGGTTATAATATTAATAGACCTGCACCTGCAAATTTAACTCCATCAGATGCTACCTATAATCCTAATACAGGTCAATTAGATTTGGAAATTTCTGGTCATGGATTACATACTGGAGATAG
>VTLG01011109.1_pt1 | contig 36890 bp, 37 predicted proteins | sample 4694571 | NCBI WGS metagenome assembly VTLG01 (sample SAMN12604809, study PRJNA352737) | marine metagenome | biome: ENVO:00000447; feature: ENVO:00000209|ENVO:00000569|ENVO:01000036; material: ENVO:00002151; isolation source: viral sequences binned using virsorter ...
AACATAATTAGAATTGTTAGGTGAACTAGATAGCTAATGCTATCAACGGTCTATAAGAGAATTGAACTCTTATCTCTAGTGCGACAAACTAGCATGTTAACCATTACACTAATAGACCAAGAATAGGACTTACTTCATACCATTCTACATTTCAATTAGATGATGGATTTCATAGTGAATGCCTATGTATTTAATATCCTAACCAACTTAACATTTCAACTGGATCATTATATCTTGTGCAATCTTCTTTCCAATCAGAATAAGATGCACCATGATCTTCTAATAACTTAAGTAAGTTAGCATTAGATATAATGTACTGATTACTTGTATTAACTGTACAAGCATCTAATACCGACTGACAATACTGTGATTCATATTCATTATCTGCTTGATTGAAATAAGAATTGATCTCAGCTTTGTTATCTTTTGTTAGTTGCATAATCAGTTTGTGTCGCTTTTGTTTATATTAACGAGACGTTAGAACAGTTTATTTAAACGGTGTTGCCTCGTTACATACGTATTATAGCAGCATCATCTAACCTACACCATACCATGTCAGCAATACCACACAGTCTACTTGAGTCTACCGTACTACCCAGTACTACACTGCATAGTTCCATCTCTTTTCTGTTCATTACCTATTCATACCTGGATCGCATACAGATAGCTTGACTATTACAAGGTATAAGTAAAACTTATCAATCATTAATCAGTATAGTACAGTAATAACACGGCAAATCCCTGTCAACAACGTCCTTGTTTCGCTTTTCAAGTTTTTCCAGACGCGCCTGGGGGGACTTTGTCCTCGGACCCCTCGATACTTGGCTTAAGAAATTTTTATTATTTTTTTACCAGATTGACGTTGTTGAAGGATATATTTAGTACCATCAGATTTGATGCAGTAAAAATCTGTATCATGAGGAGTATAAAGAATAAGTTTAGTAACTTTATCAGTTATTTCTTGTGTAATCACGGATTAAGACTTGTTCTAGGGAGGTTGACATACGGTTATAGGCGTTAGCTACGTGTATCTGTCCAGATATAACTGCTAGAGTAGCTATAGACCAGAATATGTAATAATAGCGTTGTTTAAGCTGTCTGTGGGGTTTCTTTTTACACATTTGAGTTAGGGGTAGTAATTAAAGGGATATCAAATGATGATATCAAGTTAATATGGTGTCTTAGGTAGAGGAGGGTCGTGAGATCCCTCCTCATAGGGGCAGGGTCCACCCTTCCCTTCCCCTGTATAAAGGGGTGATTGGTCTAACGCCAGGTAGGGAGGGGCTTTCCAGAATCCATATTTCTAGCTTTATCACGTTGTTCTTTATTCATTCCAAAGACTATGTGATTAGCGGAGCTCTGAGGGTTCTCTAAGAAGTCTTGTAGCATAGAGTTCCATTCTTCTCTTTTACGCAGGTTGACGGCCTCCTGAGCACTAATAGAGAGGGCATCTGTAAAATACTTAACCCCTTGAGCTAGAGCATCAAGTCTATCGTCATGTTTAACAGCACCTTTTTCACGACACATTCTACTCATTTGGTAGAATAGCATATATAGTAGTCTTAGTTCAGGAGCTGCATCTTTATTAGACTTATAATCCCAATCTATAACCTGCCTATCAACCACCAATCTATGCTGATTAAGAACAGGTTCAAGAGAATCAATGATACGGTCTTCTTTTCTAACATTAGCTCTTACTTCTTCTATATCTATGTGTTGTTTTGTCTGTTGGAGATGTTTTTTAAATAGTTCAGATACTATACCATCACCAAAGTTAGTTTCAATTACTAATTTAGTTACTCCAAACTTTTTACATCCTCGAAGAATGTCCAGCAAGGTGTGGTCTGAGTATCCGTCTCTATAAGCTCGCATTTCATGCAAGTATAGGAACCCATTCTTTTGGGATAAGAAAGCTGCTGCTGTTTCATCTGTACCTCGTCCAGAGGGGTCAACAGAGCAAATTGTTTCAGAGTAAGGGGTCCATTCTCCACATAACTGCATTGGAGAGTAAAAGTAGTCACCTGGTAGTCCAACAGTTGGGAGATCTTTGATGACGTTTGAGGGATCGGAGCACCATACGACGTTATCGGGTGCTTCAATAGGGTTAACGGAAGTGACAACCAGATCAGCCATCTTAAGTGGGAATTTCTCAGCATCTGATAAGCTTGTGTCTAGTTGAAATTGAAGCATGTAGTTAGAACGACCCATAGATGCTTCACGTTCTAGTAGGTCGTCATTATTAAAGCGGTCTGGATCTGTTACGTTCCATTCTTCAACACCTTCTTCTATATCTTCTATTATTTGAGGTGCGAGGAGTCCTTCATATTGACTAAGTTTGTCTTTTCTTGGGTAGCGGGAGGGCCATACGAACGGACGGTACGAACGCTCTGCCAGCTTACGATAAACAGTAAAAGTAGTCTGAGGAGTCCCGAGATACATAATACGGCTATCACTCTTGGGGGTAAGGATAGATTCCGCTTCAGTACAGAGTTGAAGAAGTTTTTCACGCATAAGTTCCGTCATAGAGTTTCCAGGCACTTCTATATCGTCCAAAATCATTAAATCGGCTCTGCTTCCTGTGAGCTGTCCAGTGATGCCCACCGACTTTACGCTTGGGGCTTGGTGAGGAGAACAAGCGACGTCGAAGCTGATGCGACTCCAACGAGAATCGTCCGATTTCGGTCTTAGATGACTTAGCCATGGTGTTTCAATAATTAGTTTTTGTAAGAAGATTGACATGTTATCTGCTCTCTCTTTAGAGGCAGATATGATCATAATTTTTCTTTCAGAATCGTTAAAGAGAGTCCAGAGGACAAAGGCTCCTGTGATCCACGACTTTCCAACGCCACGGAAAGCCTGTATTTGAAGACGCTTAGGTCCATGCTGAAGATAGTCTGCGATTGCATATTGTGCTCTTGTAGGGGAAGGTAAATCAAGCTGTCCCCATAGGGCTTGTAGGAACAGCTTGAAGTCTTGTTGTAAGGCGGTTAAGGTGTTGTTCATTATTGCCAATTCTTAGGATCTAGAATCTGTTGCTCTATATATTGAGGTCTTCTAACCCATCCAAGTTGATCTGCGAATAAAGTATAAAAATCGTTCAAATCGTCAAGGACATTTTCTCCAATATCCAAGGCACTTGTATTGAATTGTTTAGCTAAAATAAGTTCTAATCTCTCTTTTAAAACTCTATTAATATAATCTGTAGCAGTTTCTCCTAGCTCGCTAACTCTATAAAATTCTGGTACTGGATTTCCAGGTCTATCAATTAAGCCTTTATAATTAAAGTTTTCAACGAAATTTGTTGTATAAAATTCTTGTAAATAATCAGGTATTACACCAATAACAGTTCCATCACCAGCTCTTCTAACAGTTATATTTCCAGGATTACTTCTTTTAGCAAAGTCACCAGACATCGGATCTTCTAAAGAGATGATATATTTTTCCCCCTTTGCTTGTATTGTCTTATTAGTAGCTTTAATTTTCTTTTCAACAGTATCTTTTAATGTTTTAAAGGATTCATTAAATAATATTCTAATATTACCTTCACTATTACGTGTAATACTAGGGTCTAACCAAGAAGCAAAAGATCTATCTTTATTTCGTGCATTCCAAAACCAATCTGCACCTTTACCTATTTTATGTTCTAAATAAGCATAGTCTCCATGTTGCATTAATGGTTCATAGAATGCAGGGTTTGGACCCATTTGATTTAATTGCCTTTTTAATTCCTTCAGTTCTTTAGCAGTTACAGTCCAACCACTATCTCTAGCTAATCTATCTATCTGTTCTTCTAAAGGGATTAAAGCAAAATTCTTTGGATCTGCAGCTTTAAGTTTTGCTTTAGTAGTTTCATCTCTTAATTTACTAGCACCTTTTTTTCTTATTAGTAGATATGGATTACCTTGTTTATCATAAATGTATGGTTGACCAGATCCTCTAAAATCAAAACCTTTCATAAGATTTCTTTTCCCTTCTGGTCTACTTAAACGATATTGATACGCAGCTTCTTCATACTCTAATAAATCTTTATAATTAAAGTTTTTAGTATGTTTTTTCAGCCACTTACTACGAAGAGTACCACCACCACTCGCAGCTTTAGCACCACCAGTACCTAAACTACTTAAACCTGTAAAATCATCTATTGTATTCACTAATGCTTTACCTAATGCATTATATCCAGCTTGAACACCTTTACCTGCTAATCCTATTCCTTTATCTGTTGCTATTCCTGTAGCTATACGTGATCCCCATCCAGCAAATCTAGGATCTAACCATGGTGTAGCTTGTTCATTTAATGCTCTAGCTTGTCCAGCTATCCAATCTTCTAATTCACCTAATTGTTTTATACCAGGTATATATGAAATAGCAGTAGCTGTATTTATAAGGCCACCACCTAATAATCTAAGAATATCATCACCTATACCTTCTTGATCTTTAGAAGCATCTTTAAACCAATCAACAGTACCAATTACACCTTGTTCAATTTGATCAAGAAGAGCAGTGCCTAAATATACTTCATCATCTGTTCTTGGATTATAAGAGTTATCTTTTGTTGCTTCAAATAACCTACCTGGTTTAGTTACTGCTCTATGACCTGCAAAAGGTCTATATGAAGTAGTCATGCGAAATAAGTAAATGGTGAAGTGTCAGCAGGTCGTTTATTTTCTCCTTTTTGATTTCCAATCATTATTTGGCTTTTATTAGAATCACTATTATTTATTTCTAATTTACTTTGAACCTTAGATATTAGATCCCATTTATCTATATCTTCTTGTGTATTACCTTCTTTTACTTCAGGTTCTTCTTTATTACTACCATAAGAAGATTCAATTCTCAGGTCATTAACTGTTTTTTCTAAATTCTTAATTTTTAATTGACGTTTAACATCATATTCTCTTTCTATTTTCCTTGAAGTTTCACTATATACATTTGAACTTAAAGTAGATCTTAAATCAGATAGAGCTTGTCTTCCTTTATGTTTAGGTAGTTGATCCTTATCAGCAGCTTTTAAGATTAATAATTCGTTTCTTTTGTTTAAATAATTATAATCTTTAAAAGGTGTTTCTGATCCAGTAGCATGTCTCCAGTAATTTAGAGTAATACCTTTTTGATCAACTTTTTCTTTTCTTAGTTTATCATAGTAATAAACCTTTCCATTTGTATCATATCTTTTATCAACATAAATTCTTTTATAATTCCTAATTGATTTATTTACTTGAAATTTATTTCTATTGAATATAGGTTTTAATTTAAGTAATTGTTTTAATTCAGGACTTTTTTCACTCATTTCTTTTTAGCACCTCCTCTTGCTCGGTTTGTTTTAGGGATTTCTAATTTAAGACGATTACCTTTATGTGATACATCTTTACCGCCTTTGCCCATAATACCAAGCTTTCTACGCCTACGAGCAAGTAACTTACGGTATCGTTTTTTAGCAGCGGTGCTATTAATTTTCTTTTGTTTCTTTTTCTGCTTTTCATAGGACTTCCGACCTTTAGCAGATTGGTAATACCTAGAAGTCTTACCAGGTTTAGATGCTCGTTTTGGAGCCATACATTCTTCTCCGAACTAATTCTGGATCAACTGTAGGTAGAATTTTATTTAATTTATCTAGAGGACTACCCTCATAGGCTACGCCTGTGATGTCGTTAGTCTTAAGCCAATCACATGCAGCCTTTAAGTCTTGAGTAGTAGCCTGACCACTACGAACTCTCTGTAGAAAGTCTTCAGTGACCAGGTTATGTAACTCATTAAACTTATCTTCAGTAGCCTTCTTAGGAAGTACTCTGACTTGTTCCATTAACTAAATAGTTTTGTTTTTACAATTTTTAATGCCTGATCATCAAGTTTATTATCAGTTCGTTTTACATAAGCTTCTAATACATCAATGATTAGTTTCTTAACTGAATCTGATTTAATAAAGGTGAGAAGGATGGGCTTGATAATTAATAACATGTTTTTAGGGGGTTAGCGTTTGTCTAATGTGCCTCTGGTGGCTTTATCTGAGTATTTACCTGGAACTTTGACACTGGATTGAGTAGTTCCTGTGGATTTATTTTCTTGAACGTCTTCGGACACTTCTGCCTTTTTTTCTGCCATGGGAATCTAAACTCCTCTATAGGTGTACATTGTTTGTTTTGTTCTTCTTTTACAAGATCGGTGAAACCTTTTATTGGTACAACATCATTACACATATGATATACTCTAGAACCAGGTACTAACATAAACCCTTTCTGTTGTAATGATGCACACTCTTTAGCTCTAACTAATTCATAGTCTAAAGCCATCTTTTCTAATTGTTTTCTACCAAGTGCTTTACATGTTTCAACAATAGATCCATCTAATGGGACCATAAAGTTAATTTGAAATCCCCAGTTCTCAGCAATAGTATAAGTTTGCTGATCCATATTCTCATCAAATGGAGTTGTATGATTACCCATATAGAATGGGCTGAATGTCATAGTAGCTCCATTACAGCTGATATTTGGACCTAAGATTTGTCTACTGGGTGCTCCATTGTTTTGAAATTGTACAGCTTGGTTTGTAACGTTACCAGTAGCAGCAGCAACTGGATTAGAGGTGTTATTTGTTTCTCCTTCATCCGCACGGACTGGTGCTATTGCGAGAAGACTGATAAGGAGGTAGTAGTAGCAGTAGTTTCGATAGTTCTTTCGATTTCTGTTACTTCTAGAACTTGACTTGCGGCTCTTGTTACTATCTCCAGAGAGAAATCTGAACCAGCCGTAGTCATGTTGAATACCGAATCTGAATCGGCTATACCTCCTGATGAAGTTGAGGTATGGGTTATATTGTCCCCACTCCACTTGTTCAATGCTGACCCGTAGGTTGTCGTCGTAATTTCTTCTGTTATTTCCTGGGTGGTAGTAGTCGTTGAGTTCATACTTCCTTGTGTGAACTGTGGAGTGACCAACTCGGCTCTTGCTACCGAGGGTGAAAACAGTAGGAAGAGTAATAGCCATTTCTTCATTCTTCCTTTTTCTTTACCATAGGACAGTTGACTGGTGATCCACTACCTTTATCTTTTGAATTACCAGTAGACAATCCAAAAGTGGCAAGTGCTCCAGTAAACACCGAAGCAACGAACGTGATATCTGAGTTACCAGATTTCTTAACTACAGGTAGTTCTAAGTAATTTAAAGTTATAATAAACCCAGACCAAACAACGACTCCTAATCTAACAAAGGTTCCGAGTATTTGGATTTGGGCGTCTTGATCCTCTATTCCGTCTTTGATTTTTGTGAGGAGTCCTTTTTTTTCTTCTGGCGGTTTTCCTTCCATTTATTAACTTTAGCTTGTAGTTGTTTTTGAACTTTCTTTTTAATTGGTTCAAATAAGGTTTGTGTAACTGAGGTGGCTCCTACAGCTACTACAGCTGTTGTAACAGCCGTTACCACTACCGCTGGTTCGGGTAGTGGCATCTGTATATCAAGAACAGGGATCTGAAGCTTAGGAGGTTCAGGTTGTTCTGTAGTTGTATCTTCAGCCTTCGTCTCTGGAGGAGCCTCTAAATCGCTTGGAGGGATCACCATAGGACGGAAGGATGGAATATGAGCTGAAGGCTGTTTAAGATACATCTGAGGGATATCTAGAGCTTTAGGAAGCGTCGCCCTCGGAAGGTTGATCGACATGCTCATTCTCTAATTCCTTCAGAACTTTTAATGCACCCTGTATTTCAGCATGAGCATTAACAAGAACATTCTTTCTTTCTATAAGTTGATTATGTTCTTCTACAATCTGTTGTGACTCAGATTCTAGTCTTTCAATTTTTTCTTTAATGTTGTGTTCGCACATAATTAGGATGGGAATAAATTAATTAAGTTTTCATTATATAGCATAAAGCATAGTAAGGTGGTAGGTTTTTATCAGTTCCAGAAACACCTGTACTTTGAATACTTGCTGTATCTGTACCGCCTCCAACTGCTTCACTTTCTCGATCAGATACAAATCCGCCACCGCTACCACCAGCAGTACCTACTTTAACATCATGATCATGAGCTACGACTACAGCGTCTTTAGAACCACCAGTAGCAGCAACAGCATAATTATTTCCAGCACCAATAACGAATCTATCTCTTAAATCTGGTGTACTATTATTTCCATCACAAATAACAAAACCAGTTGGGATAGCGTTTGAAGCACCAGACCATATGATTATACCACCAGATGGTAATATACCAGCACCAGAAAATGCTGTAGCTGTACATGTTCCAGATATATCTACACCATCTGATTTAGTTTCTAACTTCCATGTACCATTATGGTATAATTTTGTAGCACCATTATTATTACATTCAATCTGTGTATCTCCACCTGTATCCACCATTTTAAATACGGTAGATCCTTGGTTTTTCCAATAATTAACACCACTAATATGATATAGCTGAATATCATTATCAGCACCAATCCTTAATTGCTGACTATCTTGTGGCAATGAAATAGCACCACCATCTGCAATTCTTAGATAGGTTGTAAAGTTTGTATTTGCACCTGTATCTGAACTCTGTTGGAAAGCTAAATCATTACCTGCATCATTGGATAAAATTCTATGGTGATGCGCTCCAGATTTCTCAAGATTTATAGTACCTTCAGTAATAAATTGTTGGCCAGTAACTTTTGTTCCATTGGTTAATGTCTCGAATTTCTTTGAGTCATCATAGTAAAGTTCAACTTGTCCATTACCGTGAACACTAATACTATTTTCACCAGTTTTACCTCTAATATAAATCTGGTTTGATGTGTTACCACCAGAATTTTCAATAATTATGTCACCAGTAGCATTGCCTAGATAACTATTAGATCCATCATGATAAATGGCTAAATCCTGACCACTTCCGAAGGCAGCAATTGTATTATCTTCAAACGTAAAACGATTAGTACTTTGATCCCAATAAGCATTGGTACTTGCACCATAAAAAGTAACATCTGCACCTGTAAATTCGGCTGCCCCGTCAACATCTAAAGAATCACATTGAAGCTCACCTGTTATATCAACACCGTCACTTTTTGTCTGGAATTTCTGTACATTATCATAATACAGGTAAACACCTTCTGAAGTATCAAATATAGCCGAGTTATGATCAGCATCTTTGATTTTAAAATCTGCACCGTTTACGCCTAAGAGGATATTATGAGATCCATCATGATAGATTTGAAGATCATTGCTAGCACCTAACTTTAGTTTACTTGAATCATTAGGTAGTGTGAAATGTCCGTCATGCGTTAAGCTCGCTCTCAGAGAACCACCAGTAGAAAAAGCAATCGTCCCATTTGAACTGCCAGAGTTACCTGCATTTAAAGAGAGTTTGCCTTGATTATTTGTAGCTTCATTACCCCAGAAGGTAATTCCACCTCCTCTAGTTTGAGAAGCGTCTCCACCACCATTAATACTTAACCATTTACTATCGGAACCATCTGATGTATCTAAAACAATTTTTGATTGAGTTGAATTATTAATTGCTAAGTTGCCACTTAATTTAACTCCCGCAGAAGTTGTCTCAAATTTCTTTACATGATCATAATAAAGTTCTACTTCTCCATCATTATGACATTCAATAGCTGTTTCAGTACCACCTTTTACTTTGATGAAGACATCATCTTCAGCTTTGATGAAAACATCATCTCCAGTTGATTGAAGTATTAGATCACCAGTAGCGTTTTTAACAAGACTATCTGTTCCATCATGATAAAGCTCTAAATCATTACCTGTTCCCAGTCGAATCTTCTCATTATCAAGAAGGTCGATAGGAGTCTTTAAACCCCTATCGTCTATTTTCGTTAGTGCCATAGTTTATTCATACTTTGATTTACCAGAGGTAATCGCAGCATCAATGGCGGTAAAGCTTTCACTAGTCCATATAGACGTAGTTCCATCTTCTTTTTTATATGCTTTGATTATTTCAAGATGTTCTACGTTACGTTTGATTTTAGCCTTGTATTCAGCATCTGTTTCATCTGCTGTTTTTGCAATACCGATAACTGTAACGCTATCACCTGCAGCTGAGAAAATTGCTGCTACTTCGTCTGCTGTTCTTTCAGCCATAATTAATTGCCCTCCAAGGCGGTAACTTTTGCGGATAGTTCTTTGACAGCATTTACTAATGCCCAAAGAATTGGATCAGTATTAACAGTCTTAGCTCCTCTTTCACTAACTTTTATACACTCAGGTAGAACTGCTTCTATCTCTTGAGCAATTACACCTGTCTGTACTACACCTTCTTTAGTTTCATCATTTAAACAAACTTGATGAGGACCATCAGCTAAAGGAAATTCAGACATATCTATCTCATCTTCTTTTCTATATTCAAAATTAGTAACTCTTAACTGATCTATTTCAGTAAGACCTTTTGTATTATTAACTATATTTTTCTTTAATCTACGATCTGATGTAGTTGACCAAGAAGAACTGTTATCTCCTTGAGTACAAGAACCAGAACTATTACCTTTTATCCAAACACCACCAGTTCCTCCAGCACTTGCATTTCTTGCGATATAAAGTTGATAATCACCAGTAGTTTCCTGGTTTTGACCAGCCTGGTTTCCAATCATTACATTACCATCACCAGTTGTTATGGAATAACCAGCGTTATAACCTAAACATACATTACTAGATCCTGTTGTGGTATCTCTTGCTGATTGATAACCTACAGCAGTGTTATCGACACCAGTAGTACAATAAAATAATGATGCATAACCCGTAGCAGTATTATTATCAGCTGTAGTATTAGCTCCTAAAGAATTTCTACCAACAGCTACATTATAATCACCAGTTGTACTCATGTCTAATGCAGCATAACCAACAGCAGTATTACTATGACCTGTAGTGTTTAAATTTAACGCATAATAACCAACTGCTGTATTCTCATTTGCAGTAGTATTAGCTTGTAATGCATCAACACCTATCGCAACGTTATATTCACCTGTAGTATTAGAAACCATTGCATCTTTACCTACAGCAACGTTCTTATCTCCAGTAGTGTTTAAATGTAAGGCATATTTACCTATACCAGTGTTATCTTGTCCATCTGTATTTGTAAAACCTGCATGATCTCCTACCCATGTATTAGCACTAGCTGTTGTTTGACTATATCCAGCACGATTACCTAAAGCTGTGTTTTGATCACCAGTTGTTAATGCTTGTAAAGTATGCCTACCAAACCCACAATTATATTCACCTGTAGTTAGGTTTTCTAAAGATCTTAATCCAAAAGCACTATTACTATTTCCAGTTGTACAATCCTGTAAAGCATATAATCCGACAGCTGTGTTATAATTTCCACCAGTACAATATCTAAGAGCTTGGAAACCAACCGCTGTGTTCTCACCACCTGTAGTGTTAGTTGTTAAAGCATTATATCCAACAGCAGTATTTAAACTACCTGTTGTATTAGCATACATTGCATTTTTACCAATAGCAATGTTTTCACCAGCAGTAGTGTTTGAATATAAAGCATTCCTTCCTATAGCTACATTACCACTTCCTGTAGTGTTAGCATTTAATGCTGTATAACCAACACCAACGTTATCTTCGCCTGTAGTAGATGCATCCATTGCACTTCTACCTACAGCTGTGTTATAAGAACCCGTAGTATTTGAGTCTAAAGCTGCTTTACCTAATGCTGTGTTATTAGATCCTGTAGTATTACTTTCTAATGAACCTTTACCTACAGCTGTGTTATCTGAAGCAGTAGTATTTGAGTCTAAAGCATTATAACCTATAGCAACATTAAAATTACCTGTAGTATTACTTTCTAATGCTTTATAACCAACGGCTACATTATCTCCACCATCAGTATTTGCAAATAGAGCATAAGAACCTACGGCAGTTTGATGCTGACCTCCAGTATTTGTCTCCAATGCTCTCTTACCAACAGCGGTATTGTTACTTGACGTAGTGTTATTTTGTAAAGCACTTTCTCCAACTGCTGTGTTATTAGATCCAGTCGTATTTGCTTCAAGAGCAGCAGAACCTATACCTGTTATAGAGTCACCAGTTGTATTAGCTTTACCAGCTTGATAACCAAAGCAAGCATTATTACCTGCTGTTACTGATGAACTTAAAGCATAATGTCCAACAGCTGTATTATGAGAAGCAGTAGTGTTTGCATCTAATGTTGCATAACCTATAGCTACATTATTAGATCCTGTAGTATTTTTTTCTAGAGAATACGCACCAATACCTACATTTTTACTACCAGATGTTGCTGAATTTAATACTTCATAACCAATAGCTACATTATCATCACCAGTAGCTACACCATATAAAGTATATGATCCAAGACCAATATTACGATTACCAGTAGTTACACCAGCACCGCCATATCTACCTCCGAAAAGATTGTAATCACCAGTAGTAAGATCTCTTCCTGCATCTGCTCCAACACCAGTATTCTGATAACCTGTAGTTACTACATCTAAAGTTCCAGATCCAAGAGCTGTATTGCCATATCCTGTTGTATTAGTTGCTAGAGCATTCATCCCTACAGCTGTATTAGAAGTTGCTGTAGTAACAGCAGCTAAAGCATTATAACCTAAAGCAGTATGATTACCACCTGTAGTACATGCAGCTAAAGCATCACGACCTAAAGCAGTATTAGCAGCAGCCGTAGTATTAGATCCTAAAGCGTTGTAACCGACTGATGTGTTACTAGCCCCTGTCGTATTATCTTCTAATGCATGATTACCTATAGCAGTATTATAACTAGCTGTAGTATTAGCGTTTAAAGCTGCATAACCAACACTTGTATTACTACTTCCAGTTGTGTTTGCTTCAAGAGCAAATGAACCAACAGCAGTATTGTTAGCTCCTGTAGTATTCTCTTCTGATGCTGAATAACCAACTGCAGTATTGAAATCAGCTGTAGTATTTCTTTCAAGTGCAAATGCACCTACAGCAGTATTCTTATCTCCAGTGGTATTCTGATCCATCGACTCATAACCAAGTGCTGTATTATAGTCTCCTTCAGTATTAGCTGATAAAGCTCCTTGAGCTAAAGCAGTATTATAAGCACCTGTTGTATTTTGAGTTAAAGTAACATTACCGATTGCTGTATTCCAACTTGCAGTAGTAGCATCTTCTAAAGCTCTTTTACCTACAGCAACGTTACCAGTACCTGTAGTATTAGAATATAAAGCTGCATAACCTATAGCAACGTTATCAGAAGCTGTGGTATTAGAATAAAGAGATCTATCTCCAAGAGCTGTGTTATCACTACCAGTAGTATTAGAATATAAAGGTCTATATCTACCAAAAGCTGCATTATTAGTACCAGTAGTATTTGCAGCAAGAGCTTGATAACCTACAGCAACTCCTTCTCCTGTAGTGTTTGCAGTTAATGCTCCATGACCTACCGCTATATTATAACTACCTGTAGTATTTGCATCTAAAGCAAAAGCACCTACACCAACATTACTAGTTCCTGTAGTATTAGTTGCTAAAGCTTGAGCACCAATTGCAGTATTATAATGTGCAGTAGTGTTACCAAATAAAGCTTGATGACCTAAAGCAGTATTACTTTCTCCCGTAGTATTTGAATACAAAGCCTGTTTACCAACAGCATTATTAGCAGTACCTGTAGTATTTTGAGTTAATGCATGAGAACCTACAGCATTATTATTATCTGCAGTCGTATTTGCATCTAAAGCATAATGACCAATACTTACATTATGAGCACCTGTACTATTAGCAGCCAGTGCAGCGCTACCAACAGCAACGTTATATGCAGCTGTAGTATTACCAGCTAAGGCGTAATAACCTAGACCTGTATTGTAAAAACCAGTTGTATTACTATTTAATGATTGACGACCAATACCTGTGTTATCGTATCCAGTTGTAGTCGATAAACATGAATCTTTACCTATAGCAGTATTACCACTACCAGTTGTTATTGCAGTACCAGCATTATAACCAACAGCAGTATTATTATCTGAAGTCGTATTTGCATCTAAAGCATTACTACCTACAGCAGTATTGTTAGCTCCTGTAGTATTAGCTTCTAAAGCTTGTTTACCAACGGCTACGTTATAAGAACCTGATGTACATGCCTCTAATGCTTGATCTCCAAATGCAGTACAACCATTTGTTGATGTTATTGCTGTACCAGCATTATATCCAAATAGTGTATTATTAGTTGCATTTGTTCCACTAAAGCTATCTCCAGCATTAGTACCAGCTACAGTATTCTGTTGTGCATCACTAGATAAAGAAACAGCTCCAGCTGCTAATTTAGCTGCAGTTACTGCTCCATCTTGTATCTTAATTGTACTTACTGTATTATTACTTGGTTCTCCAGCGTTAATAGTTGCACCAAGAACTACTGCAAAGTAATCTGAACCAGTTGGAGGGGCTGTACTTAATTTTACTGTATTACTAACTAATGCAAATCCTTCAGCTGGTGCACTATTACCAGAATTAGGTTTCTGTACAACACCATTAATACTTAATAGTATTTGTTGAGCACTTGTGGGTGCATTAGTAATTGTAAAATCAGTCCTAGAACCATCAAAAGCTTCACTAAATGTAGCTATAAAGAAGTTACCTACTGATTGAACTTCATCCCATGAACTATCTGTATCATTATATACCAACATCTTATCAGATGTAGTATTGAAGAATAAATCTCCAGCATCTAAAGAAGTAGTAGGATTAGAAGCTCCAACACGGTATCTTAAATTAAAGTCTGATACTAATGTTTGAGCACTAGCTACTCCAGCTTCATCTACTATTAATCTATGATATGTATATGTATTTAATGTACTTGTTGTCTGTACCAACATCCCCTTACCAGCTGCTATAGTAGAGCTATTAAGAGAAGAATCAATACCATTAATCGTTACAGTTGCACCGCCTAATGTTCTACCTGTTGTAGTTACACCAGATCCATTAACAACAAGACCACCAGCATCTGCTATAGATACGATAGTACCTGCATCATCATTAGGATCAGGGTTAGCATTAGGGAATGATTGGTCGTCAGCTATTGGGTAATACCCTCCAGCATCTTGCATTAATGCTACGATTTGATCGTTAACGGCTTTTGCAGTTGGTAATTGAACATCAGTAGAACTTCCGCTAACCGATGTGACAACGCTCTTGCCATCCAATAAGTTAAGTTCAGCAAGAGTAGAGGTAAGAGCTGTACCACCCGATAAAACAGCAGCAGTACCTGACTGCATACCAGCAAGCGTTGTGAGTTGAGCACTTTCAATCTCCGAAGTTGTTACAGCATTAGCTGCGATTTTAGTTGCAGTAACGGCATCATTAGCTATCTTAGATGTAGTTATGTTACCATCTTGGATATGATTATCTCTAATAGAAGCATCTACATAGTGTTCAGAGTTGATTTGATCATCACCAATCTTAGCTGAAGTAATAGCATCTGCTGCTATTTTAGCTGTTGTTACAGCACCACCGTTTAGTTTATTTGTAGTAACTGAATCGTTAGCTAATTTAGCTTCTGTTACAGCAGCTGCATTTAGTTTATTTGTAGTAACTGCGTCATTAGCTAATTTAGCTTCTGTTACAGCAGATCCATTTAGTTTATCTGTAGTAACTGCATCATTAACTATCTTAGCTGTTGTTACAGCATTAGCAGCTATAGCAGCAGTATCTACAGCATTATCTGCTAATTCACTAGCTGCTACAGAATTAGCAGCAAGATGTGATGCATCTAATGGAGAGGTAGCTATAAGAGTTTTAATCTCAGCAGCTGTTTGATCATCCTTAGCTCCAGTATCAATACCATCTAATTTAGTACCATCTGCTGCTATATCTCTACCATCTACAGTACCAGTTACAGTAATATTACCTGATACACCTAAAGTATCAGTAACTTCTACTGTACCACCAGCTGAATCTAATACTAAATTACCACTTGTTGTACTAACTTCACTAACTCCATCAAGACCTACTCTTATATTTTTAACTAATGCTCCACCAGGAACAGTCTGTTGTCCAGTATAACTAGAAGTACCAGTTACATCAAAAGTACCTGTAACTTCTAAGTTACCACCAACAGTAGCATTCTCATGTAATGTTATACCTGTGTTAGTAGTAGATAATTGTAAGTCACCATTAGGTGAATATACTCTATCTTGTTGATTATCTGCTTCTTGAAGAGCATATAATACTTGATTCTGGTTATTGTTTAAATCACCAGCTTTAATTGAAGATCCAGCTTGATATGTAGCCTTAGCTGCATCTGTGTCTGTATCTCGATATATCCTAATAGTTCCACTAGAAGGTATATTTCCTGATGTGAATACTACAGTACCACCACCAGTTGTTGTATAGCTTGATATGTTGTAATGGGTAGAAGTCGTCTTTAGTACACCAGCTACTTCGACTTTAATGTCTGATTCTTGATACGAAGGGAAGCTAAACGCTTTGTTATTATTACCATCCCCAGTATACTCTACGAATGTTGTTGCCATTTTTTATTTATACATAGAAATTAGTGTGTCTGTAGTAGTGGTGGGTTTTCTTTGTCCAGCTAAATAGTTCTGTACTCTCAATTTTTCTATATTAGGTCTATCTTTAATACTTAGCCATGCTATTTCTCTAGCTTCTCTAATTAATTTATGCATCATAATATTATGATAGTAATCTTTAGCTTCGTATTCTGCTCTCTTACCACTTCTAATATCAAAATACATTTGAGCTAATGATTCTTGAACTTTACGTGATCTAGATAATTTTGCTAATTTAGCTTCTAAGTTTTGAACACCTATAGCTTGTTGATAATCAGATCTAATTTCTGGATATTTAGTAAGATCATCTCCATCTGGAGAAAAGAAAGTAATTAATCTTGCATCATAACCACTTTCAAAGAAAAAGCGTTTTCCTTCACCATGATCTAAGTTGAAATTAACAGGACTAAACATGTTAAATGCTCTAGTCATGAAGTCATGATCCTTAATAGGTCTACCTGTGAGTAGATCATATTTAATAGGTAAAGGTGTTCCAGCTATATTTTCAGTAATTAAGTTTCTGTTTCTTAATGACTGATCTATACCAGATGCTAATTCTCTAGTATAAGGAGTAAGTAACTTACCTATGTCATTTCTTAAGCTGCCTAATGGGACAGTATTGTTTATTAAACTAGCTGCTATACGTTCTCCTTGACCAGGTTTACCACTAAATAATTCTACAAACTGTTGCATTCCAGCAAGATATGACTTACTAGCAAGACCTTGAGCTATAACAAGTGCAGTTTTCTGAAATTGATCTTCAGTCCACTCTTCACCCATTAATAAACTATTATCACCAGCATCAGCAATTAATGTAAGTACCTGGTTAAACGGTTCAAAAGCATCATAACTAATCCATGCATCATTTATTTTAATACTCCTTGGTATATATCCTGCATCTATCCAGGCTTGACGTTTCTGCCTATCTGTAGGACCGTTACCAGTAAGTTCACCACTCATGAATTTCTGAGATGCCATGAAGACGATTCCACTACCCATAGCTAATCGACCTGTCTGTAATGCTTTAGCATTAGCAAGTTCAACAGCATTAGTAATACCATATTGAGCAACTTCAGTTAAATTATCAGGTCTAGCCAATGCTATATCATTAAATTCTTTAACTAAGAAGTTAAATCCAGGTGTATGTTTAGCAGTTAATGCTAATCCATTTACACCAGTTCTAGCGAATAGAAAGAAAGGTCTAGCCCAAGGGTTAGCACTAAATACGTCGTTTAATCCTTTCGAGAATCCAGTTAAATCTTGAGTAAGAGTAACTTCTTTACGTGCAAACTTAGTAGCTTCGTCCTTGATATTACCATCTGCATCAAATACTTCACTATAGAAATCTTCTTCAAATTTCTTCATTAAAGCATTATCAATAGTAATAGGTCTACCATTACTTTGGGCATCCATAGCAGAACGGAAAGCTTTCTCTCTCATCTTAGCTCTACCTAATATATGAGCAAAAGCATCATCAGTAGCTGCCATTATTTTAGTAGAGTAAGTAAGTAGATTACTATTATTAGCAGCTCTAGCCATATTAGCCATAGCAAATAAAGCTTTATCTCCTTGAGTAGCCCGTCCACTATCTTCATAGTATCTTCTAAGTAGTTCCCAGTTTTCATCACCTCTTGTAAATTCTACAAAACGTGATTTCATACTAGCTACATCACCACTCCAATAAGAGTTTAGTTTAGTCCAGAATAATTCATAAGCTTCAGGTATTGCTTGCATCATAGCATTTAAAGATGCTAATCCTGCTCGCATAGTTGTAGCATCTCCAGTAAATGGATAACGTATAGTGCCTCCAATAGCTGTTGAAAGGGGTCTTAAAAATGTAGCTGCAGATGTACCCATAAGAGCTCTTACAGGTGTCTTAGGTCCACTGAGGACACTATGACTAAACATACCTTGTAACTCTCTAATTAGAGCACCTGTACGCTCTGGACCTTTAGGTTCTAATTTACCACCTTTAATAATTTTTCTAGCCCAAGCATCAAAATCATCTAAGTTATTAACAGTTTTCATGCTGGAGAATACTTCAAATAGAGCATTCATTAACTCATCACTAGTATCATCTTTAGCTATTTCAAGAATAGACATGATAGAATCTCTAGTATCTGCCATATCTTTAGCAACAGTAACTTCAACAAAATCTTTAGCCTTACCTGCTCCTAATTCTCTGAAATTAGTAGACTTCATAACTCTAGCTCTTTTAGCTTCAGTTAATGCAGTCATTAATGTATTAGCTACTTGAGCTGCTGGACCATCTATAGCACCTAAATCAAAGAACTCAGCCATCTCTCTACCACTAATACCCATATCTCTTAATTGTTTGATAAGAGTACCAGTAATCATATCAGTTACAACTACATTATTAGAAGTTATTGTAGTAATAGTATCTACAACATTACCAGCAGAATCTGTTATATCATAAGTATCAGAAGCTCTTAAGATTTCTTCTAGATATTCTGCTGTACTTAATTCAGCTGCATCTCTGCCTAATGTAATCCTTTGATGTGCTTCTATTGAATCACCAAATACTTCTAATACAGTTTTATTTGCAGCTTTTATAGCTGAAATTTCTTGTTGAAATTTAAAGTCACTATATAAACCACGTAGTATATTCTCAGCTACCTCCTCTGGCATCTTACCAGTCTTAGCAGCACGTTCAGTTAGTATAGGTCTAATAATAGAACCAGTAGATCCTTCTTCTGAACCCCATTCGGTTCTTGTTCTCTTCTGTGTTGCCCATGCATCACCTACTGTTTGTTCAGAAGTGAAGGCTGCTTGATGTTGATCAGCTATTGGTTTATTTTTAGCACCACGAAATTCAAAGTCATTTTCTCGTACTTCTTGTAATGCTTTTTGAAGAGTTATATCTTCTAAATTCTCTGCTCTTTTAATTACTCTTGCTCTATTTCCACCTCTACTTAATACCATTGATGCACCATCAAATACAAGTCCAATACCCATACCTTCTACTACATTCTTTAATTTAAGCATTAAGGGGTGATCCGTATCTCTTGTACTTAATGGAGTATCCATCCAACCATAACGGTCTCTAAGCATACCTAGAGCATTCTGTCCATCTGATTCTTTAGATAATAGATCAGCACCAGCACCAATTGCAGCTGCCCTTAATAAGCTATTAGTACCGTAGTACGCTGCTTTACCTGCTATTGATTTCCAACCAGCTATAGGTACTAAGGATAAACTACCAAAATGTACTACACCTCTTAGGAGCTGACCCCACCATGTTCTTGTCTCTATTGGGTTAGAGTATGATTGAAATGGGTCCCATTCTGGTTTATAAGCTCCTGTCTCTTTCCTTTCTTCTTGCATTTCACCAGAAAGCATATCTGCTGTACGCTCTGGTAAAGTAGCTAAAGAAGTAGCCGTATCTTGTAAACCTCCAGAAAGTATTGATTGGGCTTCTTTAGCTAAACCTTTTAAGCCCCATCCTTCTGGGTTATCTCTAGCATCTTGTTGGGTTGTTTTATATTGAACATCTTGTTCTTGGATGGCTTCTTCTTCTTTTCTTGCTTCTTTAGTATCCCTAGCAAGTTTAGCTAAATAACTTACTTCATCCTTAGGGTCAGTAATTTCATTTAGATTGCTAGAATTAAAAGGATCATATTTAGTCATATTACCTTAGTAATTATTTTGTTATAACTTCCTTAATAAGTGCCTTTTGTAAGCCTGGAAGTAGGAATAAAAATTTCATAAATGGTTTTTCTTCAGTATCAAAGAAACCTTTCACTCTGCAAAGAACATCAAATTCTTTAGCTTGTTCAATATTGATATTCAAAATAGCAGCTAAATTTTCTGGCCTGACGCATACGTTTGCTTGATTTTTTCCAATCTTTTGCCTAAGCCAGAAGAAATACAGCTTATTCTGAAAGGCTTCATCAAATACTGTTTCATCAGTAGTATTTAATGGGTTATAAGGTGGAGTATACATCTCTTTAAGAACTGGACCTAATTCTTTTCTAGGTATACTATATAAACCTACTAGATCATCTTCTTCTAATGTTTGTAAATATTCAAACAATTCACCTAAGTTCATCTGTGAAATAGGTTTTGGAGATTCTATTTTCTCACCTTTAGAAGTAATTGTATCAATAGTATTATTACCAGCCTTTATTTTTAATATTTCTGCAAGATCTTTACTATTCTGATTATGTGCTATTAAAGTACTAGAAGGAGTATTTTTATATTGTAAAAGTCTTTGGGTAGGATCAGATAATACTGTGGTTTCTGGACTGAAAGTTATAGGAAAACCTAATTCTTTAGCTAAACCAGTTGCATTTAATCTTACTTTTAGTAAATCTGTAGCTGATATATTTGAACCACTTGATGATAAAGTCCAGAAGTAATCAAGTTTAGATGGCTTTCCTTCATTTACTCTTGTTAAATGTACAAGACCAGCTCGTAAAAACTCTTCTTCACCGTCAAAGAAATCACTTTGATTTATGTTTTTATTTGGGCTTACACTTAATGCTTTTTTTAATTCATCAGAAGCGATATTGAGATTCAGATCTTTATCACTTAATTTTGCTAAACCTTTTAAAGAATCAGTACCTGTTTTATTTGGTTCCTGTTGTGTACCATGTGTCTCTGTTAAAAAGCGTCGAACAGCATCATTACCAGTTGCATGTGCTATCCTATGTACTTCGACAAGGGGAATATCAATACCTTTATATTTTAATTGGACTTCAGAGAAGGCTGTATAATATACATCCTTTGCTCTCTTATAATTGTTCATATACTCTGCACCACCTTGATCCATTAGTGCTGCTGGACTTGCCCATGATAAAGTTTCCTTAAGTAAAACAGAAATATTGTCATCCATTTCTCCAGCATCTGAAGGATTTAGATAGTTTACATATGGTAACCATTTTTTTCTAAGTTCGACTCCTAAGCCTATTAAATCGTCCTCCGTGATGTTTTGTTTATCCAAAAACTTATCTTCTAGCATCTTCTCAATTAAGTCTTCATCTGGATTCTCTAATCTATTCAAATATGTATTATATTCAGTTGGTAATGCAACATCTCCGAAATGAGTTTTATGATGCTCTATAGCCTTCCTTACTTGAGCTACAGTTACAGGAGTTTTTTGATTTCTCCATGTATTCAAGTTCTCTAGTAGAAATAGTTTAGAATCGTTTTCTACACCTTTTAATAACTGATCTAATTGAATACTTGTAGCATTACTGGCTTTAGCTAGAATTGCATTATACCCATGTTTACCCCAGTAATCCTCAAGTCTTACTGTTTTATTAGTATGATCTTCAAATTCATGCCTACCTAATTTTTCTATTACACTACTACTTATTAAATTCATATCAATCATCTTCTCTAACTTACCAAACCCTATATTTCTAGCATTTGCCCAACTAGAAGTACCTGTAGCATGAGTTAAATTTATATCTTTTAGAAAAGAATCATAGTTACCTTTGTTTAAATCTATTGCAAGTAATCTGAGTGAATTATATTCTAAAAGATCATTCTTAGCTTTAGCATTTGCAAGTAAAAAGTCAGCACTTTCTTTTTCTGAAAGCTGAAATAATGGAATAAGTAAATTCCTTTTAATTTGTCCCTTTCTATAACCTTTACCATCAAACAATTGTAAGAATAATTTATTTCTTATTTGTATTAAATCATCATATATATCTCGTTGATCTATGCCTAATTCAGAAAGTTTATATGTCTTTCCATCAATAGTACTAGTAATTTCTTGATCTGCAAATGCTTCTGAAAATGCTGGAAATATCTTTTCTATAGCAGAAGTCATTTCTTGCTTTTCATCAAAATCCTTTTCAAACAAACCAGCAGCACTAAGTATCGAAGCTTTTAATATCTCTGGTTGATTCCAAGATGTTAACTTTGCCTGAGCTTGTGCATTTCTCAGTTTAATTTCTCTTTCTTTTTCAGTTTCAACTTCAGGATCATCATCTAGATTCTCATTCTCCATGTATTTTTTCAGACTAGTATTATACCACTCTGAATTTTCTCTAAAGGTTTTCCATTGTTTAGCAACTTCCCCACCAGTTTTGGTTATTTCAGCAAGTTGAGCTAATCTACCACTTTGATTCCTATGAGCCATTTGGTAGAATCTAGCTGCAGCTTCAGCTTCTTCAGTTACTCCTTTAACAAAAGCATCATTATTTTTATTTACTGCTTTTGTTGCATCATCTAAATCATCAAATTCTTGATAATTAGATTTGCTAATACTTGTAGGACTTATAGATTGCCTACCTAAATTTTGTAAAAATTCTGACATAATTATTATAGAGTAGTTCCAAAGATGTTTTTTCCACCACCTATATTAGTACCCATTATCCCAGTAACACTAGATGCAATACTAAGTCCAGCTTGTAGGCTTGCTAGGAATTGACCAGCTCTATCTTTTGGTGGCATCATGACAGGTGCTCCCCATTCAGGAGGTGCTCCAAGTCTAGATTTATTTTTAGATTGTTTAGATACATAATCTCTCATTAAACCTTGATGAGCTATATCCATATTTCTACCAAAAGCATTACTAGATGCTTTATCTATTTCAGCCGTCATAGCTAATAATTCAAGTAAATTATTTCTACCTGCTCTGCTTGATCTACCACCTTCATCAGCAAATCTCTTAGCAGTCCAACCTTTTATAGTAGCTTCTTTTTGAGCTCTTCCAGTAGCAGCTATATCTAATGCTTTAACATAAGCATCACTTCTACCTCTACTATAGCCCATAGCTATAGCTTCTTTACCTCTTTTATATGTAGTTTCTCTATTCCAATACTTAATTGATTCTGAGCCAAACTTTGCATGTTTAGCTATTTGTCTCTGCTCGGCTGCAAATCTTGCGCCAGCATTAGGATCAGGTGCGCACACGGCAAAATTCTATAAAGGACAATTGGTTAGGGCCGTGTAATTTTTTTCTCAAAAATTTAAAGCCCAAAAATTTTAGTAGTTTTAAATGAACCTTATTACGTTCATCAACTATATTCCATAATAAAGGTTCTGTTCTACTATCAACGAACCGCTTCGCTTCTCTAGCGAATGTAATTGGATACTCATGAATTGCGGGTGTACATAACATCCATATTGTACCATCTTTGCCAACTCCAGCCATACCAGCAGTCTTGCCGTTAGGCACTGTGAAATACACACAGGAGCTGTTGTGAGCTGCGTAAAGTAACTCTGCCATAGGATCTACCCCATGACCTTCTACGACCTCTCTGAGGTCATCTGGACGTAGATTAGAGGCCACCTCAATGGCAGCCTCATCTGTTGCAGTGTGAATGAATTTACTATCCGACACGTTGGTAATATTTAGGTGAAAAATCTCCTTCCCATGACATTGAACGTAATGTAGCTGGTGAAGGATGTGTTGATTTTAATGTTATATCTACATTTTTATTTCTTTCATAGACTGGTACTGATTGTATATACTCATCTAAATAAGGAGCATCTGAAACATCATATTCATCTAATATAGTTGATTCATATACCTCTGTATAAGCAGATTTACCTACTCTAGTTAGGGTTGTTTCATAAAGACCAATCTTTCCAAAGCTTAAGTTTAATCTATGTACAATTAGTGATGAGTTTGTATCTGCTTGAACTTGGTTCTCTCCTAATTTTTTAGTAACATATACTCTTGGAAAATCAACTTGATAATCATATAAGTAACCAATCTTTACAGTAGCACTAGACCAGTCACCAGGAACAGTGAAATCATCAGTGTTGGTAACAGTACATTCTGCATATCTACCTTCTCTAGCTGTGTTTGAATCTACATCAACTACTACTAGAGTACCATTAGGTGTAGTAACTTCATCTATCCAATCAGATTGATTAGCAAAAGTTGTTTTATTAGTAGTAGAACTATAAGTACCGCTACCTACTTCAGTATAATTATCTAAATGTATCTGATAATTTACACCATCTTGATCAATACTTAGATCTTCATCTGTTTGTATTAATTCTAAACTTTGTAAAAAGTTATCTGAATCTAAGATATAATAAGTATCGTTAATGATAAAATGATACTTTAATGGATTATTAAACTTCCATTTAAACCAAGAAGATAGTCCTCTCTTATCAGCAATTTGATAATACCTATAACCTTGTACTTCATCTTCACCAGTTTTAGCATATAATACTATACCATTTTCTCTAGAATTAGTTATTAAATCTATATCTTTTGGTAACAATGTAGGTACAACCTTACTAGTTTCAACAACATCTGGTTCACCTTCTCTATTAACATTCAATAATTCATTAAATCTACTATATTTACCTGAACTATCTACAAATCCTATTGTAGTACCTAAAGATATTGGGGGTATTCTTTCATTATAATTGAAGATAGATAATTTCTTCAGTTTAGCTGTATCAGGATTCATGATCTCAGCATCTGATACTAGTAAGAATTGCTGGTTTGTACTAAAGACAACAAGTCCTACATTTAATTCTACTCCATCAAATAATTCTGAAGGGAATGTAGATGAACAAGCTATATCTATAGGATCAATAGCACTAACTGCTAAAGCTGTCCAAGACCAAAATGCTGGTATAGCAAGTTCACCTGGTCTAGAAGTTATTACATTCTCACCAGATAAGAAACATAATCTATTACGGAAGAAAAGTATTTTATTTATCTTCTGTCCTACAAATGTAGGTATAGGATTAGTAACTTCATCACCTATTATTCTATCTGTATATGTACCTGCTTTAACTAAGAAGTCTCCATCTGCTTGTCTTTGTAAAGTATGAGGCATAGTAGATGTATCAAAGCTTAATGGTATACCTGGTTTAGCACACTCTATCCAAGCACCAGCTCCATCTAAACTATTAGCACTACTAAATTTAACATAATAATCATCTTCATCAGCAGATCTAGTATTCTGTATCTTAACTATATAACCTAACTTACATTGTAAAGGTAGTTTAGTAACATCATTAGCTGTATCTTGCATGACTCTCATCAAGTCTTGATCTACAATTTCAATGTTAAATGCAGAACTAGATTTAAGATATAAACCATTACCTATAACTGTTGATATTATACCAGTATTAGTTAAAGAGGCTTGAATACCACCAAGTATTGTATCTACTGTAACAGCTGTATCAGAATCAAAAGGTGTTGGTGCTGGTCTACATATACCATTTATACCACCATTTATAGTACCTTTTACATCTACTGTTTCAATTTCTTCTACTTTTATTGTATAGGAATAATTGGTTTTAGCTGTACCCATAGTAACACTAACAGTATCATTTACAGCCCATCCTTCTCCACCATGTAATAGTTGTACATCTCTATTATATGAGCATTGATAATCGTCAGCATCAGTACCATTACCTGTTTTACCTTGTTGACCTAGTGTAGTAAGTCTGAAAATTAAATTCTTTTTAGACCCACTATCTACACTGAATACTTCTGTACCTACGCCAGGGCAATCACCTGTACCATCACCTTCATCTAATGTATCACTTTGTATACTAACTCTAGTAGCTCTGGATAATGCTGTTTCAGTATTAGAACTATAAGCATTTAAACCATATTGTCTACCATTCTCTGTTCTAAGTAATTCGATATAAGCATAATATGTATCTGTAGCTGCTGGTGTTGTACCTGTAGTAGCTACAACTTTAGTTCTATTATTTAAAAAAGTTGTATCATTAATAGTTAGTGCTTGTATATCTTCTGTATTAGTAGCACTACTAGGTGTTAAATAGTTAGTAATAGAAGTATGATTAGAATTACTACCATTATATGCAGAGTTATCTGTGTGATACCATACGTTCTTTTCAGTACCATCATTACAACTCCATATTCTTATCTTACCATCTGATGCAACTTGACCTATATAAGATCCTTCTGTTTCATCTCTATAGTAATGAAACCATGACCCATTTGATTGTACATTAGGTAGTGGTTTATCTTTATTTGATCCACTAGATGGTGATATTCTTTTAGTCCCAGGTCTTTTGTATAATCCATAAGTAACGTCTGGTATAGCATTTACAATATTTCTTACTTGACCTGGAAATTTTCTTTCATCAGACTGTTCAGATATACCTCCGTTATAGTCTGCTATTGTTTGTGTTATACTTGACATTATCTTTTAAGATTTCTCCATGGTTGATAAGATATATGTACACTATCTTCTGGAAGCCCAAACATAGAATGATTACCTTGATTACATTCATACTCTAATAAGGAAGCTCTGCCTAGTGCTTCATTCTGAGCTAGTAATTGTACTAATTGTGGGTTTGCAACTAATTGTGTAGCAGCTACTCTAGCAGCTCTGTATGTTATATATCTTTTAAATACTTCTGGTAAGTCATCGAATGATACTAATCTTATAATATCTAAATCTATACCATCATCTGATAGATCTGACCAGTCATCTGTATGATCATACTTATCATATAGAAAACCGTTTCTTCTTACTACATCATATAACCTATGTGTCCATCCTCTAGACACATCCATCTTTAATATATCATTTCCTATAGCTATCTTAGATGATATTGCATCTTTATAATATGTTACATGTTTTTCTGTATTAAAATGCCAGCCCTCTCCTTGTACATCAACGTTAGCATCTCTTAATAAATTATATATTAATGATATCTCTGGGTTATCAAATACTAAGGAAGTTACTGGTGCTTGACCGATAGCTCCCAGTATTGAATTAACTGCGGATAGTTCTGTATCGGTATCAATAGTTGTGGAAGCCATAAATAAAAAAAGAGGGAGCCCGAAGACTCCCAATATAGAATAGTGTTACCAAGCAGCTGGCTTAGTTGTAGTACCTGCGAACAGTTCTACAGCAGCGGCTGGATTAAGGTAGTCAGCCCCCATTGCGAGCCTTCCTAGAATTACGTCACCCTGATAAATCACGGAAACATCTCCAGAAGTTACTTGTACTTGAGGTCCAATTGCTTCAACAACACCTGCGGCTTCTTTCTGGAAGATAAGACCACAGCTGTTAGCGAAGTCAGTGCTGTTACCGTAGTTGTTAACAGTCTGAGTTCTTTCATCAGCCATGCTAACATCAACAAAGTCACCAGTGTTACCTGGGTTCACTGTGTCAAGGTCAGTAGCAGCAGATGCACCTGAAGAAGGAGCATACTTAGCACCGTACTTAGTGAAGAACGGAATGTTCATGGACTTGTAGATCTTGATCCCTGCGATCTCGAATATACCCTTACCTGTTTGTAGGGCATCTCCTTGCTCGTCACGGTTAACAAGATATGCACCAATACCAGAACCATCTAGACCCTTGATAAGAGCATAGTATTGTCTTGGTGATAGTACACCTACACGACCTTCTGAACTTACTCCCTTCTCATCTAAAGCTGCTGCTGCATCATAGAATGCAGTTACTAGCTTATCTGGATCAAGAGCATCGTCAGCATTAGAACCAGCTCCAACTTGGATCTGTGTTCCACCTGGTTCTTTGTAGTTAGTCTTCGTTACAGGTGATGCTTTACGTGCAGCTTGGGATATCTTACGGAAGATCTTACGGTCATAGTTCTCTGCTAGAGCATAACCAATCTTCTTAGAGATCTCTCCACGTAGATCATAGTGAGCAAGAGTCTCATCTAGCTCATAAACAAAAGCCGAACTGATGAGTAGATCATCAACGGTGATTGTCTTCTCAGCTACTGGAGGAGCATTCTCAGAGTTACCAAGTATACTGGTTCCTGGTGTGTGATATGCGGAATCAGTGCGACCTGTATAGATGAACTGTAATGACTTACCGTTCTTTAAGGTACGCTTAGTAACTAGATCCCTTGCAATTGTATTGCGTTGGAATCCTTTGAATAGTTCTCCAGAAAATAGCTTGAGGTATAACGCCCGACGCTCTGTTGTTGTAAAAGTAGAGCCCGAACGTGTGGCATTATCTGCACCTGGCGCGGTTAGCGAGGACAGCAATGCCGTATTCTGATGTGTTGCCATTTCCTATGGATAAAAAAAATATATATGGACGTTCAGCTGAAATTTTTTGCGCGATTTTTGCAGGTCTTTCCCTACCGTCTAGACGGCTAATGGTATCCACTAGTACCTCCTTGGAAATACATCATGGGCATAAGCCAATTAGGATGAAGTCCGACTCTGAGGTGCTTCATCCCTGTGGAATTGTAAATGTGAATATTCCACATAAATAAAAAAGGATAGCAGTAAGAATACCACTATCCATAATTCGTTAACCTCCTGTAAGAGCTTCTTCAAGAGATTCATAAGGTTTCTCATCAACACCAGGAGGCTGCTGATCACTTGGGTTGGTATCTACCTTCTCCTTTGGTTCAGGATCAGGAGATAGAGTTGTAACATAAGCAGTCATAGCTGCGTTTTGATGTGTTGCCATAATTAGAATTTATATTTAGCACCTATTTTAGTGCCGTAAGAATTGTCTGCAGTCTCATCAGTTTTGAATGAAACTTCTCCATAGATACCAAGCTTCTCTGATGCTGCTACGGAACCTCCGAGCTTACCTGAGAAGTCTGTGCTACCATCTGCTCCATCAGCTGCAGTGAATGCAGGACCACCTTGAATATAATATCCAAGAGAACCTACCTCACCTTCGTAGCCTACGTGGAGATCGGTAGTACGGGAAGTATAATCATTACCTGTATAAGACGCGTTTGACTCGGCATTAATATAGACGCCAGCCATTGCAGGAGCTGAAGCGAGAGATGCCGCTAGGGCTAGTGCAAATTTTTTCATGTTAAGTTAATTACTTTGTAGTTCTTGTGTACTCAACACCACGATACCTTAGTTTAACAGTCATAGTTAATACTCCAGTACCACACCCCCGTTCCATGATGTGGTTTCATGCGTCCCCCGAAGGGATGAACGGACGTAGTGTTGATCTGGTTTCTACTAGATTATTTCCGAGCCACCAGCTGCTAGATCGAGTGGGAAATTATGTGCATTCCTTTCATGCATTACTTCCATCCCAAGGTTTGCTCTATTCAAGACGTCGGCCCAGGTAGGTACGATCCTACCACTGGAATCAACGACTGACTGATTGAAGTTAAACCCGTTGAGATTAAAAGCCATAGTGCTGACTCCCATAGAGGTGAACCATACGCAAACGACTGGGAAAATAGCAAGGAAGAAATGAAGACTCCGACTATTATTAAAGCTGGCGTATTGAAAGATAAGTCTCCCAAAGTACCCATGAGCCGCGACGATATTATACGTCTCTTCCTCTTGGCCGAATTTATATCCATAGTTCTGTGACTCAGTTTCAGTAGTCTCACGAACGAGTGAGGAAGTAACGAGACTTCCGTGCATAGCAGCGAATAAAGCTCCCCCGAACATCCCAATAACACCCAACATATGGAATGGATGCATGAGGATATTATGTTCTGCTTGGAATACGAACATAAAATTGAAAGTACCACTAATGCCAAGAGGCATACCATCACTGAAGCTCCCTTGTCCGAATGGATATACTAGGAAGACAGCAAAGGCTGCTGATACTGGTGCTGAATATGCTACTGCTATCCATGGTCGCATCCCTAATCTATAACTAAGTTCCCATTGGCGTCCCATGTAAGCTGCGATGCCGATGAGAAAGTGGAACACAACAAGTTGATATGGTCCTCCGTTATATAACCATTCGTCGATGGTTGCAGCTTCCCAGATTGGGTAGAAGTGAAGACCGATTGCGTTAGATGATGGGACGATAGCCCCTGAGATGATGTTGTTTCCATAGAGTAGAGAGCCAGCTACTGGTTCACGTATCCCGTCTATGTCTACAGGCGGTGCTGCGATGAAAGCGATAATGAAACAGGTTGCTGCAGTAAGTAAGCATGGAATCATGAGTACACCGAACCAACCAACGTAGAGTCGGTTGTCGGTGCTTGTAACCCACTTACAGAACTGATTCCAATTATTCTGTTGAGGTAGGGTTAGTGTTGCCATTTAGAAAATGCCTGGTATAATGTTACCCGTAACTATATATGAACCAAGAGCAGCAACAATGCCTAGCATAGCTAGCTGTCCATTAACACGTTCAGCATTCTCAAAGTAGTCCTGTTTGATTACTTGAGTTTGAGGTTCGGTAGCGAATCTGTTGTTACGTCCACCTGATTCAGTAGTAGTTGTCATTGTATCGTAAAATAAAAGTGCGTGTTGTGGCGGGTACGATACGTTTCGGGCCGCCACGTTATCTTAAGCATTCACTTCATTAACTTTTCTTTTCTTAGATGCTCTTGGTAAATTTTGAATTAGTTTAGCAGGATCTTTATAGTTTCCTTTACTATCTTTACCATATTTTTTAACAGCATCTTTAATTTTAAGATCCCTTTGATTAGGGATGCCTGAATAGTCTACCATTATACGTTAACCTCATTAACTGTATGCTTTTTAGCTTTTGGAAAGGGTGATTTATAGGGTTCATAAGGAGAACTCTTAGGCTGTTTCTTTTGTAAATCCTTTAACTCTTTTTTAGTTAAAGGTTTGTTTATGTCTTTAGCCATTACTTTGCATTAGCCTCCGTCTTAGGATCATAAGGTATGACCTTTATCTTATGTATCTTAGGTGGTTTCTTATGAGCCTTCTTAACCTTCTCAGTTATATCCTTACCTGAAGGGTCATAAAGTTTTTCGTTATAATGATCTGGCATAATTAAAATTGTAAGTTATCAGACCGTTGTAATTTCTCAACAACATCCTGACGGTAAGCAGGATCGTTATCATATCTTCTGTCACTCATAGCAGCAACTAATTCTTGCTGACTTCTGAAGACATCTTTAGTTTCTATTGGTGCTTTTCCTGAGTACATTTTACCTTCGTAACCATTTGATTCTTGATACTGTGCCTTTAATCCAGACACAGCAATCTTAATTGCTTCAACACTACCAGTATTAATGATACTATCGAATGCTTCTATGGATTGCTGATCTAAATTTTGTCCAGCCCACTGTACCATACTATCATAAGCCGCCTCTCCTCCTGCAAAGTTTTTAACTTCATTAATAGCTTGATTAGATAAGTCAGCTTCACTTGGTCCTTGATTTTCTTGACCATAACCTGACTTTTGTACTTCCATGTAAGCTTCAACAAGTTCTTTGCTACTCATTTGAGTAAACTTATTTAGTGTTTCTTCAGAAAGTTTACCATCATTTGCATAAAACTCTTCTGAAGCAGACATTATTGTCTGTGCTTCTGAAGTAAGCTCTGTAGTTTCTTCCTCTTCTTCTGATACTTCTTCGGTTTCTTGAACCTCAGATTCGTTAGCTGGTTCATCAGCTTGACTATCTTTCTCTCCCAGTTTCTTTGAGAGTTCAACATAAGCTTTTTCTAATTCTTGAGCGTCTTTATATTTACCTGCTAATAATCCATCTTGTTGATTTTGTAACTCTTCCCCTACTTGTAATGAGTTCTGTTCTTCAGGGGTTAGATTACCCTCCGTGGTAACTGAATCAGTACCAGGATCGTAAGTCATTGTCTCTGCCATATTATTCTTGAGGTGGTTGTGGTGATACTCCTATTTGACTAGCTATATTTGCTGCTGTGTCTATAGCATCAGGGTTTTTATCTGGGTCCATAACAGGTGCATTGGCAAACTGACCAGCTTGTTTAGTAAGCTCTTGTGCTGCCATCTGCTGCATCTGTTGTTGCTGTTCTTGTTGTAACTGTTGTTCAGTCTTAACTAGATTCAATATATCAATACCTTGTGCAGCTGCTAAACGTTTAATAACTTCACCAGTATTTATATATTGAGGTATTGCTTGTGGCCCAATAGTTTGTGCAATAGTTTGCATGAATTGACCAAGAGCTTGTGCATCTTGACCACGGCCTAAAGCATTAACACCTGCTACTATCTTAGGTCTAACTAGATCTTTAGGTAGCTTAGGTATTTGATTGGATCTTTGTAGTACAAGTAATGTACGTTCTAAATATGGAAGCAAGAACTCAGCAGTTAGTAGTGAATAAAGACCACCTAATGCTTGTTCTAATTCTAGTTGAGTCATGCGAACTTCCTCTGCTGTTGTGCGTTCGGAGTCTCTGACATTTAATATTAAGAATGCTTCTGATATTCTTTTCTCTAATCCTATTACCATCTGACTTGCCGTAGCAAAATCAGCTGTCTTACCTACTTGTATTACTCCAACATCATCTGGCCTTCCTTGAATGATTGCTCCATTTCCAGCTTGTGATAATGTCTGTGGTTTAGTAGTTGCTGAAGGAGATACAAGGAATACAACCTTAGATGCAACACTACTACCTTCAACAAGAGCTTGTGATAAGCCATCTAAAGATCGTAGGTCTCCTATAAACTCTTCAACTCTACCTCTTCCATAATCTTCTCCATCAACTGTATTAAATCTGAGGACAAGCCATGGACTAGCGTTCTTCGGTGCTGTGCTACGACTATCAGGTAAGATTAAATCATCTGCTTCCTGATGCCAAACCCAACGACCAGATTTCTCATCCAGTTTGACGCATGTATACACTTCTACGTCATCCTCATCTGTGCCATCCCTATTAGTTTCATTAGGTTGTACTATAGGGTTAGGATATTCCAGTCCTAATACCTTACGACTGATTATTTCTTTTGTTATTATCTCTAATATATTACCGTTACCATCTCTATTTACAACATAGCGATTAAGTGGAAAATGTTTTAATCCTTCTTTACCCATAAAGATAAGTGCATTACCTGAAACAATTAGATGTTTCAATGCTTGATGCACTACTACTCTATCATTAGAGGCAGCTATATAATCTAAGATCATTCTTTCTATTTTTGAGAAAGATAAATCTAATTCACTTCTCATTGCTGGATCTAACTCTTCACCTAATTTATCATCTCTAACTTGTAGTTTAAAGAATGAAGATTGAGGTGGTAGTAAAGCTAACATTAACTTAGCTGCTAAAGTAACAACAGCCTTAGCTCCTACACTTTGCCAAGGCTGCATTAAACTTTTCTTGCCACTCTTCTGACTAAGATCGTGTTGTACTAAATAAGGTAAGGTAAGTTCAGAGCATTCGACAGCTGTATCTAAGAACTGAGCTCTACCTGATGACAGCTGAGAATATCTTTGACTTGCCTTATACATTCAGTCCTCCTTGACCTGCTCCTTGTGTATTCTGATTTAAGTTTATCTTTAATTGTCCTGCTCCTTTCTTTTTACCAGCTGCTGGATTACTTTTAGTTTGTTCTCCTCCGTAAGCAACATCTTTTACTTCACCTACATCTTCAATGTCTTTCTTTTTAGGTAAAGGATTATTAGTTTGAACTGTTCTAGGTTCTGGTGGAGCAAATGTATTCATTGGCTCTGGTGGACCTGGTGTATTAAAGAGACACATTAGTTTTCTTCTAGTATTTGTTTAACATATGCAACGACGCTAGCTTGACCAGCTCGATACATGATGGATGGAAGTTGTTCTTTTGGATGGATAGGTTCGTTGGGGAATTTTAATTCAAGATCCTCAACTAATTTTTCCAGCTTCTCAGTATGAAGACTAAGCGTACTGGGGTAGATTTGTGTTGTCATGTTCAAAAAATGCTGGCATTCTTGCTGCCTTGGTGTCAGAAAACTCTGGAGCTCTGCCTTCATACATTAAGCGATCACTAGCATCGGTCCAAAATTTTTTGTCCAAATATTTATCGTAGGTATTTGTACCTAGAGGTTGAAGAATCCAGTTAATGGTGGCCTTCCTAAGTTTATCCAGAGAAGGAGAAGCAGAAAGACCCAACTCTGCACATACAAGAGAATTACTGCCGACATGGATCTGTTCGTCTCTTGAGATATCTGCCGATACTGTGCGTAAAGCAGCGCAGCCATTAAAGCGAAAGAAAGGGAGAAGAACAAAGAATATAGCTCGTTCTGCGACAAGCGCCTTAGTAATGGTATGGTCGGGGTGAGAAATCCATGCATCTCTTAACTTCTTCGCCTCCAATTCTTCTTGTGCATCTTCTTTAATGCCATAAGCATCTACTATATAGCCCAAGGCAAGATCATGTTTAACCTCGTCTTGTACGTTTGATTCAAGGAGCTGCCTAGCAAGTGATGGTACTTCTTTTTCAAGTCCTTCACGAATAAATTCTCCAACTGGCAACTCCATATGACGTATTGCGAGAGAACGTTTGATGGCTTCTTCTGCACCTTCTTTAAATACTCCTTTGGTGGGTTTAACTGGTGTCCAAGTTCTTTTTCTTTCTAATAGTTTTTGATAGGGATGTTTTCTCATTCTTGACAATCACAGGTTATTGGTTCGGGGTTTAAAATATCCTGCAAGTAATCATCGACTTCAGACTTATCTAATGCTGCATACGCATCGCTCTTATCCTGTACGTCGCCCATTACCTGTAGGCTGTAGTAAAGGGAGGTTTGAGGTGAATTTAACCACTCTTCCACGAACTTATTGTCGTATTCTATAACATCACTCCATGAGTTAAAGCTATAGCCGTGAAGAAGTCCCGTATTGTCGAGCATTATCATTAGTTGGTCTGCTACACGCTTATATGCGTCCCATCCTACTTCAGAGGCGATCTCAACTTCGCCATATTCATATCTTTGTACTCCAAAGGTTCCACTGTCACGATCAACAGAGCGAGCTATTGGAGGTGCTATTTCTGGGGTACTTGTATACCCATCTAAATCCTGGCTACGATAAGAGCAGGATGCGGTAGGAGCTATAGCAAAAGCTCTCTCCATAAAATTATTCTTAGCTATATAGGCTGCACCTTCTATAGCTTCTCTTAAATTCCAAACAACTTCATGAGCTGTTTCATTAGGTACTGCTTCCTTATTATTTACTTGTTCTAAAGCTATACCAAACTCTTCATATGTTAGACCGTTCCTTCGTAGGAAATTGGCCAGTCCAAGCACTCCGAGCCCGACTTGCCTGTCCGTCTCCGAGGGTAAGTACTCTCCAGTCCCTCCAACACCTGTTCTGCCATGGAGATCGCACAACTCGGACATACCTTGAGCGAAAGCCTTTTTGAGATCCCGTGTATTACAGGCAGAGAGATTGACATGCTGGAGCAAGCAAGTTCCTCGTGAGGGCAGGTAAACCTCAAGACACACGTTTCCGAATATCCTCTCTCCTCGTTGATTGTATTTGATTTTGTTGAGCCAGATGTCTCCTGATCTGATTCCATAAATTAATGCCTCTTTGGTGGTAAAACTCATATTATCCCAGAGTTCTCGGCTGATGTCTACACATCTTTTTACCCAAGGTAACTCTGATCTAGATGCAGTAATAAAATCTACTATGTCTGCATGATCTGCATCCAAATGTATAACTACAGCACCATTTTTATAGACACCCCCACGACGTAGAGTTTCATTTAGGGATGAATATATTTTAGCAAAGGATACTGGACCACTAGCGGTCAATCCCTTACCATTCTCATGTCCTTTCGGACGTAATTTAGATAGGTGTATAGCACACCCTGCCCCATTTCTCAATGCATGTGAGGCAAATCTCCAGCTGGCTTCAATACCCTCTGGACCTTCCATGGAATCTTCAACAACGAATACCGTGCAGCTCACAGGTAAGCGTGATTCAGGATTATCCAGCCATGACTGGACCCGCCCTGTGCGAGATATTAGTTCTGCGGTCATTAGAATAAGTCTTCTAGATTTGGTGGTTTGTAATTTGGTCCTTTTAGAACCTTACCGTCTTCACGGTATATAGGATTTCCTTCTTCATCAAGCTTAGATAAATTACTTTGATGTACTCTATCTAATGCTTCATCTAAGAACCATCCCATATTAGTAGCATATTGATAGCATACATAGACTAGATCAGCCAGTTCTTTTAGTGCATGTTCTTGATGATTTTTACCATGCATAAACAGAAATCCTTCAGCCTCAAGAAATTCTTTGAACTCCTCTATAATTAATTCTTTTTGTACATGCCTAGTAGATCTATCATGTGAATTCCTCAGGTTATATTTCTCACGAAATTCTTTTGCCTGAGTCGATAAGAAGGTTTTCTTCATAGTGGAGTTCATTCTGTAAGTAGTGGATTGCCTTTTCTAGGTCTTTTATTTTGTTATCTTTATAACCTGCTCTGCATATATATTTTATAGCATTGCCTAAGTGGAAGTTGAGTCCTTGGTCTCTAATAAATGACCAAACTTCAATGCTACCTCTTCGATAGTATTCCATTTTTCGAGTAAATTTGTGAGTGAATTACCTAATACAAAGTTCTGTCTTTGTAATGCTAAGAAAAGATTTATAACATGCTCTCGTTCATGTTCATATACATGTTCTAGTCTATCCTTTATTACCCTCATCTTTAGATCCTGCTCCACTGTCAACTCTGTAATTGGGGGAGGGGGTCCAAAGTATAGGTCTTTCATTCTCGAAGTCATAGTCGTCTACAGTTAATATACGGGCAAGTCGGGCGTTTGTTATAGCAGT
>VTLG01000690.1_pt1 | contig 36881 bp, 48 predicted proteins | sample 4694571 | NCBI WGS metagenome assembly VTLG01 (sample SAMN12604809, study PRJNA352737) | marine metagenome | biome: ENVO:00000447; feature: ENVO:00000209|ENVO:00000569|ENVO:01000036; material: ENVO:00002151; isolation source: viral sequences binned using virsorter ...
TAATTGTTCATTAACATATCAGTATTTTGAAACAGATACTACTACATAAACTAAACAAGTTATAAGGAAAATATAATATGGTAGAATTACTTGGCTTCCAAATAACGAGAAATAACGATAAGGAGAAGCCCGCTGAAGCAAAACAAGCCTTCACGGTGCCTTCTCCTGATGACGGTACAACAACCATATCTGCTGGCGGTTACTTTGGCCAATACTTGGATATGGAAGTTAATGCCAAAAACGATATTGATTTAATTAAACGATATCGTGAAATTGCTCAACACCCAGAATGTGATATGGCTGTTGAAGATATCATCAATGAAGTTATTGTTTCGGATGAACGAGATACCTCGGTATCTTTATCACTAGATAAATTAGCGATTTCAGAAAATATCAAAACAAAAATTAGAGATGAGTTTGATGAAGTTATGCGACTAATGAATTTTGACGAAAAAGGTCATGATATTTTTAGAAGATGGTACATAGATGGTCGTATATACTTTCACAAAGTTATTGACCCAAAAAGTCCAAGAAAAGGACTTACAGAAATAAGATATATAGACCCACGAAAAATTAAAAAGGTTCGTGAGGTTTCTAAAAAAAGAGATTCAAAAGGTAAAGGAATTGAGATTATAGAAACAACTGCCGAATGGTTTGTCTATAATGAAAAAGGAATATCATCAGCAAACTCAAATGCTGGTTTAAAAATTTCTGCTGATTCAATTTGTTATGTAACATCTGGTGTAATAGACCAAACTAAAAATATGGTTATGGGTCATTTACACAAGGCGATTAAACCTGTTAATCAATTAAGAATGATTGAGGATGCTGTTGTTATTTATAGAATAGTAAGAGCGCCTGAAAGAAGAATATTCTATGTTGATGTAGGTAACTTACCTAAAGTAAAAGCAGAATCTTATCTAAGAGATGTTATGGCAAGATATAGAAATAAACTTGTCTATGACGCCTCTACTGGTGAGATTAGAGATGACAGAAAACATATGTCAATGCTCGAAGATTTTTGGTTACCTCGTAGAGAGGGTGCAAAAGGTACCGAAGTTTCTACACTTGCAGGTGGTCAGAATCTTGGCGAGATTTCAGATGTACAATACTTTCAAAAGAAATTGTATCAATCTTTGAATGTGCCTATATCAAGACTGGAATCTGAAAATGGTTTCAATATGGGTAGGGCGGCTGAGATTACAAGAGATGAATTGAAGTTTACTAAATTTGTTCAACGATTAAGAAAAAGATTTACACAAGTCTTTAATGATATACTTAAAACACAGTTAGTTTTAAAAGGTGTTATTACAATCGAAGATTGGTCAAATATAAAAGAACACATACAATACACATATTTAAAAGATGGATATTTTGCTGAACTTAAAAATGCAGAAATATTAAAAGAAAGAATAGGTCTTGCAGAAATGGTAAGTCCATATGTTGGTAAGTACTATTCTGTTGAATATATTAGAAAAAATGTGTTACAACAAACTGATGAAGATATTATTGAGATTGATAATCAGATTGCTAATGAAATTAAAACAGGTCTTATTGCTTCTCCTCAAGGTGAAAACCAAGATGAGCCCAATGAAAATCCTGATATAAATATAGGAGATGAATAATTATGACTGATGAAAATGATAATGTAAAAACAATGGTTAACTCTTTGGACGCAGGCGATAATGTTGCTGCTCAAAGTGCTTTTAAGGATGCTTTGACTGATAAAATTGGTCAAGCATTAGATACTAAAAGACAATCTGTTGCTAATGATTGGTTAAACGCAGCGCAAGATTTAGAGGCAACTAAAGACGCTTCTGGATTAGATAGTGTTGGCGTTGCACCTGAAGGAACAGTAGGTACAGAACCGGAAGAAACTCCTGAACCTATTGAGATTGACCAAGACGAAAAAGAAGATGAGCAACCTGCCGTTTAAAAAGTTTAGAAAAGAACTTAATGAACGCAGGAACGGTGAACCTGAATTAGGAGACGAATATAAAAAGTTATCTCCTGTAATGAAAGGTGCTATAAATGATGTTTATAGTATGATTAATAATACGCCTGATCCTATTGTAGATAAGATTCAAGGCATTATTGAAACTGCTGCGAAAAAACACGGTGTCGAAAGTGATGACATTGAGAATTATATTGATAACGAACTAATAAAGTAAGGGAATAAAAAATGGCTATTGCAACAAGAACGCTAAAAGATACAAAGATTGCAACAGGTAGTGGTGCTGCTGGTGGTAAAGTTACTGTTCTAGTAAACATGAACGATAACACTACTGCTGATTCAAACATACTAGACGCAAGTGGTTTGGCAGGACACGCTAACGGCGCTATGCTAGATATCACTAGAATATGGTGGGCGTTAGTACAAGGTACTGCTGACGATAACACAGGTTGGGTTCAAATACAATTCAAAGGTGCTTCATCGGATACTGTAGCAATTAATCTTGCAGGCACAGGACATTATGATGGAACTGCTGGTAAGATTGAAAATAATGCAACAAATACAACTGCAACATCAGGAGACCTAGAGTTAAGTGCTTATGGGGTTTCTGGTTATGTACTTATCGAATTAAGAAAAGACGAATCATTTACTGCATAGGATTTTCTTATGGCGATTACAAATACAACGGTTGTAAACACCACAGATAAAACGATAATTAAATCTGTTGGTGTGGGAAACGAAGGCAATCAGTTAGTGGTTGACGCTGAGAAACTTAGAAGTGCGACAAATGAATCGCTAGTAAGTATGATTGAGTGTTATTATTTAATTGAAGGCACAGGAACATTAAAGTTTCATGCTGGTACTGAAACAAAAGATTTATCTTTAACTGGTAAAGGTAAGTATGGATTACGACCTGACCAATTAAAGTTTGGTAATGATAAACAAATAAGACTAACAACGGACTCAAATGTAACGAGTTATTTGTTGGTAACAGAATTTAGGAGAAATAATTAATGGCTGATGTTGTAACAAGTCAAACTTTAGTAGATACGACAGGAACAAAAACTGTTATGAAATTTACTAATATAAGTGATGGTTCAGGTGAAACACTTGTAACAAAAATGGATGCTAGTGCATTAACATTTATGACCGAGGACGCAACGAAAACTGTTGCAAAAATTTGGTGGTCAGTAAATACTACAAATGGTAAATCAGGAGTAGAATTATTGTGGGCAGGAAGTGGCACTAGTGCTGCAAATGCAACAATAGGATTCTTTTCTGGTGCAGGATATCACGATTACTATACAGCAGGTAATAGTATTCCTAATAATGCAACCTTAACAGCAAATACAAGTCCTGCAGGTGATATTTTATTATCAACAAAAGGTTTTGTTTCAGGTGATAATTATACCGTAATAGTAGAAATAAGATAGATGGCAAAAGGCGATAAGACAAGAGCAATTTTAGAAAGAATTGTAGGAACAAAATCAAAGTCTGATTTAGCAGATAAGTTTAAAGAAGCATTTGCTGAAAAGTATGGACTAAAAAGAGAAGAAATTAAAAAAGGAATTGTAGATAAAGTCTATAATAAAAAAGAGAAGGTGGAGAGATGAAACTAATTACAGAAACAATTGAAGATATCGAAGTATTGACAGAAGCAACTGCTAATGGCGGTAAGTCATACAAGATAAAAGGTGTCTTTATGCAAGCGGATATTAAGAACCGTAATGGTCGTGTCTATCCAGTAGAAACTCTTGCTAAAGAAGTTAAAAGATACTCAAATGAATTTATAAACAAGAAGCGTGCTTTCGGAGAACTAGGACATCCTGACGGACCAACAGTTAATCTTGAGCGTGTTTCACACATGATTACTAGTCTGAAACCAGAAGGTAAAAACTTTATTGGTGAAGCAAAAGTAATGGATACTCCTTACGGTAAAATCGTTAAAAATTTAATTGACGAAGGTGCTCAACTAGGTGTATCATCAAGAGGTATGGGTTCAATTCAACAATCTCAAGGAAGAAATGTTGTTGGAAAAGACTTTTATCTTGCGACAGCAGCTGATATAGTTGCAGATCCTTCAGCGCCTGACGCTTTCGTAGAGGGCATTATGGAAGGCAAAGAATGGGTATGGGACAATGGCGTACTGAAAAGTAAAACCGTTGAAGAATACAAAGAAGAAATAGAGAGAACTAAGCGAGAAGAACTGGCAACGGTTAAATCTAATATCTTCAAAGACTTTATAACAAAACTATAACAAAACCTACGCAACATTTGTGATTTGCGAGGGTTTGAGATAGTATTTTGTATAAATAATAGTAACTGAAAAATTAATTAATTTTTAAAGGAGACCGAATGTCTGAAACCGAAATTAAGAAAGAAGTAGAAGCAGTAGAAGAGCAACAAAATCCTGCTAATAAGGATGCTAAACCTGCTGAGCCTACTCACCTTAAAAATGACGCTGAAGATTTGGGTGCTCCAGTAGTTAAACCTACTGACAGTAATCCAGACGCAACGAAAAAGGTTAAAAAAGTATCAGATGAGGTTAATAAAGACGCTAAAGATGGTTCTTTACCAAAAGACCACAAACCTGGCGCTTCTGTTAAAGAAGAAGAAGCTGAAGTAAAAGGCGAAGAAATCGCTGAAACTAAAGAAGAATCTACTGAAATGGAAATTGACCTAACTGATGATGTTAAAGCATTAGTTTCTACGGACGCTGACTTATCTGAGGAATTCAAGGAAAAGGCTGCGACTATTTTTGAAACTGCTGTTAAGACTAGAATACAAGAACAGACAAAGATCCTTGAAGCACAGTATGAAGAAAAACTTTCAGCTGAAAAAGAAACAGTAAAAGAAGCTATGGTCGAAAAAGTCGATTCATACCTAAACTATGTTGTTGAAGAATGGATGAAAGAAAATGAATTAGCAGTAGAAAGAGGTATTCGTACCGAGATTGCTGAAGATTTCATTACTGGACTTAAAGGTCTTTTCAAGGAACATTACATTGAAGTTCCTGAAGAAAAATACAATGTGCTTGACGACTTAACAAATCAAGTTAAAGATTTAGAAGGTAAACTAAATGAACAGATTGAAAAGAATGTAAATCTGAGCAAACAAGTTTCTGAATCTGAAAAAGCAACTTTAATCAATGATGTATCTGCTGACTTAGCGGAAACAGAAAAAGAAAAATTTGCTAAAATGGCTGAAAATGTTGAGTTTGACAGCGCACCAAAATTTAAGGAAAAACTAGAAACTGTTAAAGAATCTTACTTCCCTAAAACTAAAATAGAAGAAGCAACATCTACGGATGAGGTTGATTCTGTGGCGGCGAACATACCTGCTGACGCTGGTAAGTCCGATGCTATGGCTGCATACACGGCCGCTATTTCAAAAAACCTTAAAGCGTTAAAAGCTTAAAGGGTGACACTAAATTAACAATTAATAGGAGAGATAAAAAATGTATCTTACTGAAAATTTACAAGAAAAGTGGCAGCCAGTCCTAGAGCATCCAGATTTGCCAAAAATCGAAGATTCTTATAAGAGAGCTGTTACAACTGTTATTCTTGAAAACCAAGAAAAAGCAGTTAGAGAAGATGCTAGTTTCATGGCTGAGGCTGCACCTACTAACTCTACTAGCTCTAGTGTTGATAACTGGGATCCAGTATTAATATCTTTAGTTAGAAGAGCTATGCCAAATCTTATCGCTTATGATATTTGTGGCGTACAACCAATGACTGGTCCAACTGGACTAATCTTTGCTATGAAATCAAGATATGGTTCACAAGCGGGTGCTGAAGCACTATTTGATGAAGCTGATTCTGATTTCGCTGCTGAAGATGCTGCGTCTGATACAGGTTCACCTGATTCTCATTCAGGTTCTAACCCTGCAACATTAAATGACAGTCCATCTGCTGGTACTTATACTACTGGTTCTGGTATGTCAACAGCAGAAGCAGAAACACTAGGTGACGGAACTGATGAGTTCGCTGAAATGGCTTTCTCAATCGACAAAGTTACTGTAACTGCAAAATCAAGAGCTCTTAAAGCGGAATATACAATGGAACTTGCTCAAGACTTAAAAGCAATCCACGGTTTAGACGCTGAAACAGAACTTGCTAACATCTTATCAAGCGAGATTCTTGCTGAGATTAACCGTGAAGTAGTTAGAACTATCTACACAACTGCAAAAGCTGGTGCTCAAGTGAACACTACTACTGCAGGTATCTTCGACCTTGACACAGATTCAAATGGTCGTTGGTCAGTAGAGAAATTCAAAGGACTTCTTTACCAATTAGAGAGAGATGCCAATGCTATTGGTCAACAAACTCGTAGAGGTAAAGGTAATATAATACTATGCTCTGCTGATGTAGCTTCTGCTCTTCAAATGGCTGGTGTATTAGATTACGCTCCTGCTTTAGCAACAAACCTAAATGTTGATGATACTGGTAATACTTTTGCTGGTGTTCTTAACGGTAAATTCAAAGTGTATGTTGATCCATACTCAGCGAATGTTGCTGCTTCTCAATTCTATGTTGCTGGATACAAAGGTACTTCACCTTATGATTCAGGATTATTCTATTGCCCATATGTTCCACTACAAATGGTGAGAGCAGTTGGACAAGACAGCTTCCAACCAAAAATTGGTTTCAAAACTAGATATGGTATGGTTGCTAATCCTTTCGCAACATCTAACGGTGCTGGTGCAATTGATTTAACATCACCTGCAGCTGGTGACCAAAATGTTTATTATCGTAGAGTTAAAGTTACAAACATTATGTAATTTTACTTTTATAAAAGACGAGAAAAAGGGGGGCGTTTCGCCCCTTTTTTTTGGTAAAAAACCATTATAAATAGTAGTATGACAGAAACAAATGTAAATTTAAGAGCACCTGAAAAAATGGACTATGCAAGTCCTATTCAGTTTAGGTTTAAATGCACAAAATTACCAGAGGTAGAGTTCTTTTGCCAAACAGCAAATGTTCCAGGTATATCTTTAGGTGACGCAACTTTTGCCACATCATTAAAAGATATATCAATACCAGGTGATACAGTTGTTTATAGTAGTCTGGACATGACATTTCTTGTAGATGAAAACTTAAACAATTACAAAGAGATACATGATTGGATAATTGGTTTAGGTTTCCCACAATCACACGACCAGTTTAAAAATTTACAAGCAACAGGACAAGATAGATTTCCAGGTTCAACAGCAGGTTCTGCTGTGCCAGGTGTTGCTGTGCCTAAACCTCTTGATGAAGGAGGCACATATTCAGACGCCACATTAACAATATTGAACAGTAAAAATATTGCTAAAACAGAAATACGATTTCAAAACTTATATCCAACAAGTCTTGGTGGATTAAATTATGATGTTAAGATGAATGATGTTGACTACTTACAGGCGACAGTAAGTTTCGCTTATATGTACTATGAAATAATACAGATTTCCACTACCTAACCATTGACAAATCACCCAAAAGGTGATATAATATATAGATTATGACATTAGAAGAATTACAACAATCAGTAGATAAAGATTTTAAACTTGATGACACGGAACTAGATACCGAATCAGTTAAGATACCTTTATTGCATAACAAATATTTACAACATTTTAATAAGTTTTCTTTATTACTAAAGAAGGCAGAATATGACCATAAAACTCTTGTAAGAGAAAAGTGGGAATACTATACAGGTAAAGCAGACCCTAGTGTATATAAAGATAAACCTTTCGATTTAAAAGTATTAAAAGCAGATGTTCATATCTATATGGACTCAGATGTAGATTTACAAAAGGCAGACCAGAAAGCCGCATATCTTAATCAGGTAGTTAAGTATCTTGAACAAGTTTTAAGAAGTATAAACAATCGAACATTTTTAATTAAGAATGCTATTGAGTGGAAAAAGTTTACTAGCGGAGCAATATAATGGATCATCAAAAGATATTTTATACTAATCTGTTTGTTATAGATGATTTTATACCAACAGCAACTAATGCTGAAAAAGAAAGAATAGAAGGTATGAAAAAATATATTTCAGACTTATGGTCTAAAAGAGATTATGATGATAATTGGCAAACTAAATCAGCAAACTTACATAAACAAAAAGAGTTTAAATTTTTTGCAGATTTAATTATACTAACAAGTAAAAGAATAATAGAACAATTAGATTACAAAGTAGAAGATATTACAATAACCGATATGTGGGCAAATGTATTAAAGGATACTGAACATCATCCTATGCATACACACTCTAATAATTTTTTAAGTGGTACATATTATTTACAATCTGACCAAAAAGCAAGTATAGTTTTTCATGACCCTAGGCCGGCAGCAGATGTAATTGTACCTAGAAAGAAAGAAACTACACTAAACAATTCAAGTTTATTAAGTTACGCCTCTAAACAAAATAGAGCAGTAATTTTTCCATCTTGGTTACCACATTGGGTTCAACAAAATAAGTCTAAAACTAAACGCATAAGTATAGCGTGGAATATTCAAATCAAAGGACAAGTAGGAGAACACCATGAATTCCAATCAGCAACTATCTGATTATATATTTTATTATCCTGAAGCGATGGATAGTAAAACTTGTAATGATATTATAAAACATTTTGACATAGGTGCAAAATGGAAGCAATCTACATTTTCAACAACATCAAGTAATACAGGAACATCTAAAGTTTCTATGGAAGAATATTGGATAGGTTCACCTCTACCATATTATAAAGATATAGAAAAAACATTTAAGTATTGTGTAGATGATTATACATATTTTCATAAACAAATTAAGTCAACAGAATATACTGACTTTAGAATAAACCGATACGGCCAAGGTGGTTTTATGAAAAGTCATATAGATAATATACATCATAGTCATGGACAAAAACAAGGATACCCACATCTTACATCTTTAATATTTTTAAATGATGATTATGAAGGTGGTGATTTTGTTTTATGTGGTGACAAATATATAGAAAAAGTACAAGGTTCTGCTATTGTTTTTCCTTCTAACTTTATGTTTCCTCACGAAGTAAAAGAAGTTAAAAAGGGTAAACGATATAGCATTATGACATGGATACTTTAATCATTGAAAAACAAAATGAAGTATATCTTACTGTTGATTGTGATCCCAACATTCAACGAGAGATTTCCGAATTTTTTACCTTTTATGTTCCCGGTTATAAATTTATGCCTGCATTTCGTAACAGAATGTGGGATGGTAAGATAAGATTATTTTCTCAAAAAACAAAAGAAATATATTTTGGTTTATTTCCTTATATCAAAGCATTTGCTGAAGAAAGAGGATATCATATAGTCTGTGGCAAGGGTGTTGAGATAGACAACAAGGTAGATAAAGATGTTGTTACAAAGTTTTCTAATAGTTTAGGTCAAAAGTTTGAAGCAAGAGATTATCAAATAGACGCCATATATCATAGTTTAAAATTTAATCGTGCATTATTATTAAGTCCTACTGCCTCAGGTAAATCATTTATTATCTATGCTCTTATACGATATTATTCTCATTTAATTAAAGACGAAGAAAACAATAGATGTTTATTGATTGTTCCTACTACATCATTAGTAGAACAAATGTATGCTGATTTTAAATCGTATGGTTGGAATGTTGATAGATACTGCCACAGATTGTATAGTGGTTATTCTAATCAAACAGATAAAAAGGTTTTAATATCTACATGGCAAAGTTTATATAAGTTGCCGAAAAAATATTTTGAGCAGTTTGGTGTAGTGTTTGGTGACGAAGCACATTTATTTAAATCTAAATCACTTACAGAAATAATGACTAAACTAACTGATTGTAAATACAGAATAGGTCTTACAGGAACACTTGACGGCGCTCATACACATAAACTAGTATTAGAAGGATTATTTGGTGCTGTAAATAAGGTTACATCAACAAAGAAACTTATGGATAAACAACAACTATCTAACTTGGTTGTTCGTTGTTTGATATTAAAACACACAATAGAAAACAGTAAGATGGTTGCTAGTGGTAAATATCAAGATGAAATAGATTACCTAGTAAGTAGTAAATCAAGACAAAATTTTATTCGTAATCTAGCGCTTAAATTAAAAGGTAATACTTTAGTTTTATTTCAGTTAGTAGAAAAACATGGTAAAAATTTACAAGAAATAATAAATGAAAAGGCTGAAAACGGTCGTAAAGTTTTTTATATTTATGGTGGTGTTGAAACCGAAGAAAGAGAAAAGGCAAGAGCAATTGTAGAGAAGGAAAACAACGCTATTATTATTGCAAGTTATGGCACATTTTCTACAGGTATTAATATTAAAAACTTACACAATATTATTTTTGCTAGTCCTTCTAAAAGTAGAATAAGAAATTTACAAAGTATAGGTCGTGGTTTACGATTAGGTGATAATAAAGTCAATGCTACACTATATGATATAGCAGATGATTTAACTTATAAATCAAAAGAAAACTTTACACTAAAACATTTTCAAGAAAGAATAAACATATACACCGAAGAAGAATTTGAATACGAAATACACAATATAGATTTAAAGGAATAGATAAATAGTAGTATGGAAACAAAACAGGAACCAGAACATTTAACAGACTATCGTATGGTTAAACTATCCGATGGCACACTATTAGTCGGTTCGATTGTTGTTGAAGGAGAGTTTTTAAGAATAGAAAACCCTTTACAATTAACAACAGTTCAACGAATGACCGATTACGGCATGAAAGATGATTCTTCTCTGGCGCCATGGATTCCTTTTACAATTGATACATCAATGAATATTCCTAAAGATAAGATAATGGTTATAACAAAAGCAGCAAAAGAACTAGCACACTATTACGAGGTTGTCCTAAGAAAAGTACAAACGCAAGTGAAGGCGTTAAAACCCCTTTCACCTGAAGAAATGGAACATATTATGCAAGTTGCTGAAGAAATGGATAGACAAGTACAAGATGAAAAAATAAAAGAGGTAAGTGAAATGTTTGAGGGATATGAGATTAAAAGTAAGAAGGTACATTAACCATAGCTCTGTTCTCAAAAGACTACATAGTCTATTATACACACAATCCCAAAACTGTCAAGCCCCATAAAAAAAGTTAAGTCAAAGCCTTGACTTTATCGTTAAATTATAGTATAATAATATACAGAAAGAGTGAATTATGGAACAAACACAAAAACTAAAAAAGGCAAAAGAAAAACCTCATTATGTAGATAATAAGAAGTTTTTACAAGCCATGATAGAATACCGAGATAAATGTAATAAAGCAGAAGAAAAAGGCAGAAAGAAACCAGAGGTTACTAATTATATAGGTGAATGTTTTTTAAAGATTGCAAATCACTTATCATATAGACCTAACTTTATTAACTATACTTATCGTGATGACATGATATCAGACGGTATAGAAAATTGTTTACAATATATGAGTAATTTTAACCCTGATAAATCAAACAATCCTTTTGCATATTTTACACAAATTATATACTATGCCTTTATACGAAGAATACAAAAAGAAAAGAAACAAATGCTAGTAAAATCTAAAATGATACAAAATGCAGGTATAGAGAATATGATGGACTCAATAGCAGGTGATGATACACAATATCAAAGTGCCATGTTAGAGTTTCTACAAAGAAATAGTAAAGAAGAACCAGAAGTAAAAAAAGAAAAAACTAAAAAATAATATACTATGAAAATTGCTCTACTGAACGACACCCATTTCGGTGCCAGAAACGATAGTCTTATATTTGATGATTACTTTCACAAGTTTTATGATGATATATTTTTTCCTTATATAAAAGAACATAACATTAAAACACTTGTTCATTTAGGTGATATTGTAGATAGAAGAAAATTTATTAACTACAAAATTGCACATAACTTTAGACACAAGTTTTTACAAAGATTATGGTCAGAAAAAATAGATACACATATCATTATAGGTAATCACGATATTTATTTTCGCAACACAAATAAAGTAAATGCTGTACAAGAATTATGTACAACACATGATGGCGTAAACGAACCATGGATATATGAAGAACCAAAGATAGTTGATTTTGATGGTTTGAAAGTATTAATGTTGCCGTGGATTAATCCAGAGAACGAAACTGAATCACTAGATATTTGTAAAACAGCAGAAGCAGATATTTGTATGGGTCATTTAGACTTAAACGGTTTTAGAATGATGGACTCTATGGTGCAAACACACGGTTATGATAAAAAAATTGTGCAACGCTTTGAAAAAACATTTAGTGGTCATTTTCATCACAAAAATGATGACGGTCAAATATTTTATTTAGGCAGTCAATATGAAATGACATGGTCAGATTATAACAATCAAAAAGGTTTTCATATATTTGATACTGAAACTAGAGAGCTAGAGTTCATACCTAATCCACATACTATCTTTAAAAAACTTATGTATGATGATACTAAAACAGATTATGATAAGTTTGATATAACAGAATACAATCAAAAGTTTGTTAAGTTAGTTGTTGTCAACAAAAAAGATAATCAAATGTTTGATAGACTACTTGACAAAATGTATAATAAAATAAGTGTACATGAATTAAAAATACTAGAAGATTATTCTGACCTCTCTCATACCAATGTAAGTGATGATGTTGTCGAAGGATCTGAGGATACAATGACACTAGTTAATAATTATGTAGACCAGTTGCCAGTTGATTTAGATAAAGAGAAATTAAAAGTTATGATTAAAGAAGCATTTATAGAGGCACAGGATACAGATGTTATTACCGAATAAAAAATATAATATAATATATGCTGATCCACCATGGCATTTTGAAAACTGGAATAATGATAAAGCACAAAACAATCCTTTACAACACTATCCAACAATGTCAATGAAAGATATTGCTGATATGAAAGTTAATGATATTGCAGCTGATGATTGTGTTTTATTTATGTGGTGTACAGATCCTTTACTAGACAAACAAATACCTATTGTCAAAGATTGGGGTTTCACATACAAAACAGTAGCCTTTCATTGGGTAAAAACAAACAAAGATAAAACTAAAAACTATTACTTTAAAGGACCTGGTTACTGGACAAGAGCAAACAATGAGATATGTATTCTTGCTACAAAAGGTAAACCAAAAAGAGTAAGTCCAAATGTTGATAGATTAGTGATAAGTGAAAGACGAGAGCATAGTAGAAAACCAGATATCATTAGAAAACATATCATAGATTTATGTGGTGATTTACCACGCATTGAATTATTTGCAAGACAAGAGTGGTCTGGATGGGATCATTGGGGAAATGAGATATGATAATATTTAAAAAAGTAAGATATAAAAACTTTTTAAGCACAGGTCAACAGTTTATAGAGATTGAGTTAGACAAATCTCCTACAACATTAGTTATAGGTGAAAATGGGGCAGGTAAATCTACACTATTAGACGCTTTATGTTTCGGTTTGTTTCAAAGACCTTTCAGAATAATAAAAAAAGACCAGTTAATTAATACAATCAATGAAAAAGAATGTGTTGTTGAGATAGAGTTTATTATTGGCACAAAACAATATAAGATTATAAGAGGTATTAAACCCAACATATTTGAGATATGGTGTGATGGTGATATGCTAAATCAAGACGCCGCTCAAAGAGATTATCAAAAACATTTAGAACAGACAATACTAAAACTAAACTTTAGGTCATTTACACAGGTTGTAATATTAGGTAATGCTTCGTTTGTTCCTTTTATGCAATTGAGAGCAAGAGATAGACGCCAAGTTGTAGAAGAAATATTAGATATTGAAATCTTTTCTAAAATGAACTTTATGTTTAGAGAAAAACAAAAGATACAAGATGAAATAATTAAACAAGATGATTTTCAGTATTCGATATTAGACACAAAGATTGAAGATAAGAAAGCATATATTGATGATATCAGTAATCGTAGTAAAGATTTGGCGGCCTCTAAAAGAGTTGAGTTAGAGAAAACAATAACTGACATAGCAAATTATGAACAAGATATAAAAAAAGTTAGAACAGAAATCACTAGTTTACAAAAAGAAATATTAGATGAAACAAAAGTCAATTCTATGAAATCTAAGTTACATAGTATGGAAGCAAAGTTAGAAAATACTTGTAATAAACACAGAAAAGATTTGAAGTTTTTTGAATCACATGATGATTGTCCTACTTGTCAACAAGCAATTGATACAGCATTTAAAACTACAATGATTAATAAGAAGAAAGAAAAAGTATTAGAGTTAGAGGTTGGCCTTGGTCAGATAGATACAGAAATCAAAACAAATCAAATGAGATTAGATAATATCAATAAAACTATGGTTGTGATTAGAGAAAAAGAGTTATTGATTAATCGTTATGAAACATCTATTGCTGAAATACAAAAACAAGTATATAAATTACGAGTAGAAATAAGCGAAATAGTTGATGAAAATATATCAACAGCAGAAATGAACGGTGAATTAAATGAACTACAAGAACAACTAACACAAACTGACATTAAGAAAAAAGCAGATAAAGAACATAAGATTTATATAGATACTGCTAGACACCTTATGCAAGATACAGGTATTAAAACAAAGATAATTAATCAGTATTTGCCGATTATGAATCAGTATATTAATAAGTATTTAGCAGATATGGATTTCTTTGTTAATTTTACTCTTGATGAGGAGTTTAAAGAAACAATTAAGTCTAGGTATCGTGATGAGTTTAACTATCACTCTTTTAGTGAGGGCGAAAAGTTAAGAATAGATTTAGCAATATTGTTTACATGGCGAGAGATTGCTAAGTTAAAAAATTCTACGAATACAAACTTACTTGTATTAGATGAAATATTTGATAGTTCACTAGATACATCTGGTACAGACGAGTTTATGAGAATATTATACACCACAATGACAAAAGAAAATGTTTTTGTCATATCTCATAAAGGTGATACTCTAATTGATAAGTTTCCTAGAGTAATGAAATTTGAGAAATATAAAAACTTTACAAGGATGGCAGAATAATGGCTGAAAAACTAACACCCGAAAAGATTGAAGAAATAGGTAAACACTATGAGAATATACAAAGTGGTAAAACACCTATTCTTAAATCAGAAAAAGAAACAACAATAAATGCTCACGCTGATGTGAGTAATCTTATGAAAAAGAAAGAGGATAAAACCATCTTACCTTTAATACCACCAACAGACCCTAGACTATTAATGCAAGTTGCAACCTTTAAAGAAGATATGCTTAAAGATTTCAAACTAAAAGATAGAAAAGAACTAGGCACAATAATGTACGATACTATGAAAAAATATGGTGGTATAGGTTTATCTGCCAATCAAGTTGGTTTGCCATATCGTATGTTTGTTATGGGCGGCCACCCACAAATAGAAGAAGGTAAAGTAAGATATGTTTTTAATCCATTGATTAATGATGTAAGTAAAGAAACAATAAGTTTAAAAGAAGGTTGTTTATCTTTTCCTTTTCTGTTTCTATTAATCAATAGACCTAAATGGGTATCAGTTCGATATACAAATGAGAATAGTGAAGAAGTAGAAGAAACACTACATGGTATGGCAGCAAGAATATTTCAGCATGAAAACGAACACATGAACGGATATATTTTTACAGATTTAGTAAGTAAGTTTAAACTAGATAGAGCCAAAAAAGCACAAAAGAAATTAATTAAAGAAACAATAAGAAGAAGAAATGCCTAAAACATATATTCATGTAAATCAAAATAAGATTAGAAGTAATCTGAAAAGAGGTACTACTGATCCTGTCATTACTGTAAAAGAAGGTCGCAAGAATACTTATTGCCATGAGGTTGAAATAATGGGACCGAGTAAAGTTATATATGGACATAACGGAGAGAAGATATTAAATTGTGGGGCAAGAGTTGTAATCGAAACAGAATCAGAATACAAAATTGTAAGATGATATGGCAATTAGTAAAGAAGAATACAATAGACTAAAACCTTATTGGGATTTTCAACGAAAGAAAGAATATAATAGAGAACAGTTAAAATATGCTTGTAGTCATGTTGTAAGTGTTGATAGTAATACATTTTTTGAACAAATGTGGGTACAGTTTGAAGAAAAAGATTATCATGAGCCACCATTAACATGGATACCTAAAGATGAGAAGTTTAGAATTGAAGGAGAGTAAGTAAGGCCAGGCTTGACTAAATCAACAGATTGTGATACCATATAGACATGAAGAAATTATACATTGAGGACTGTTTAGAAACTTTAAAACGAGACCTTACATACGATTATGTTGTAACCTCACCACCAGATTTTGATGAGTTAGATAAAGCGATTGATTTCTCTTATGAAGATTTTATTAAATCATTTGCCACAAAGTTAAATCCTGTAGGCAACTTTGTTTCAATATGCATAAGTGATAGAAAGAGTGGTGGTCAGATTATATCAAAACATAGTATCGTTATAGATGTATTTAAAACATTAGGGTACATATTACACTCACATAAAATTTGGGTGAAAGGTACAGGCGTTAATGATTATAGAGTAAACTATCAACATATAATGACCTTTAGTAGAAAAGGTGCAAAAAGAAAACCTGTTGCAGATTTTAAACCTGATGTATTCATAGTAAATCAATCTAAATACAAAAATTATACTTATGGTATGCCTGTAAGAATAATAGAATTATTAGTAAACAACTATACTGATAAAGATAATATTGTCTATGATCCTTTTATGGGGTCAGGAACAACTGCCGAGGCTTGTGAAAATACAAGAAGAAGATGGATAGGTTCCGAAATAGACAAAAAGTATGGAGAGTTAGTAAAAGAAAGAATGGGTTTGTCTGAAACAGAATTATGATTGGAGAAAACAAACATATCCTGCCTGTGTTGGTCTTGCAAAATCAAATGGTGAGGTTAAAGAGTGTTGGAACGATATGAAATTTAGAAAAGTAAAATGGTATTACAACCTTATACCTTTTCGATATTTGACATATAATCAAAAGGGTGTTATAATTAAATTATGGTAGACGAAAACATATTACAAGAAATACATGATGACTGGAAATCAAAAGGTTTTCCTTATTATCCTAAAGATGAAGTTTGGCGAAATTATATATACCAGCAACTAATATCTTTTAAAAGAGATACTTTAGTTGATAGAAGAAATAAGATAATAGGTCAATCAGCACATGGATTAAACCTTGCATGGTCCTTTATGGAACACGCCTGGGGTATCAAGTGTGGTAAGATGAGAACACCCATAGAGATATGGAATGACGAAGAACATCTGAAAAAAGGACTTAACAAAATTCTATCGGGCACATTCTTTAAACAGAAATCCGCCCACAATATCACGGAATCGGATATGCGTTCTATGTTAAGGCGCTATTCGGGAACCCAAATGGTGTCAAATTTCAGACCAACCGCAGCGGCGGCATTATACGATATATTCGTAGATAAAAATAGTCCATTAGAGGGAACTGAAGCCGGCACAGTATGGGATCCATCTATGGGATATGGTGGTCGACTACTAGGCGCAATCGCAGCCGGAATAAACTACATTGGTACTGACCCTTGTATTCCTACTTTTAAAGGTTTAACAGAAATACTAGAAAAGTATGGTAATAAATATAACACATACAAATTACATAGACAAGGTAGTGAAACATTTATACCAGATGATGAGAGTTTAGATTTTGTATTTACAAGTCCACCTTATTTTGGTTGGGAAGCATATGGTGATGAACCAGAACAATCAAGTATTAAGTTTGATACATCTGACATATGGAAAGAGAAGTTTTTGAAACAGACTATTGCTAATGCATATAAAGGTCTTAAAACAGGCAAATACCTTGCATTAAATGTAGCAAACACAAAACAGTATAAGACATTTGAAGAAGATACTGTAACCCTTGCTAAATCAGTTGGATTTGAACATACAGACACTTGGTGGTTATCATTGAGTACTCAACAAGGAGGTAGTGCTGTATCAACCATAGACGGAGAAATTACTGAAACATCACAGAAACAACAGTATTTGGGAGAATATACAAGACCTGATATCTCAGGCCGCAAGTTTGAACCTACTTTTATCTTCAAAAAGTAGTAGAACAAACAGCGAACAAACGATTTGTTGCAAAAATACAACAAAATTAATTTTTAAATCGTTGAAATATAACACTTTTAATTTCTTTATATGCTTGACTTTTAAGCGTAATCATGTTAGCTTATAGACAATGCAACAAAAAAAGACAAAAATAAATAAAAACGCAAAATCAAATCTAGCAAAATTACTTGCTACAGAAAATATTACAGTAGAACATAAAAGAGTAAAGACAGCATATTTTGATTTAAAACATAGATTATTAGTTGTTCCTATCTGGAAAGAAATGAACAAAGATATTTTAGACTTATTATTATCACATGAAATAGGTCATGCTCTTTTTACAGATATGAAAGAGTGGCGAATTGCAGTTGACGAAGAAAAAATTCCACATAGTTTTTTAAATGTTATCGAGGATGCTCGTATTGAAAAACTAGTTAAAAGAAAATATCCAGGATTATCACAAACATTTATTAAAGGTTATAGAGACCTTATTGCTAACGATTTCTTTAAAACTAAAGATAGAAATATTGATGATATGCTTTTAATTGATAGATTAAATATGCATTTTAAATCTAGTTATGTTGAATCTGATATTCACTTTTCAGAACCAGAATTAGATATTGTTGAAAGAATGAAAAACCTTGAAACATTTGATGATGTAAAAAAACTTGCTAAAGAATTAGCAGATTATTCTAATGAAGAAGCAGAAACAAAACAAATGGATGATATTGAATTTGATGATGATATGGATCCACTAGATTTAGATTCTGAGGATAGTGATAACGAAGAACAACAAGAAGGTAATGATGGTAAAGAAGAAGAACAAGAAGAAGAAAATACCGACAATGAAGAAAATGCTTCCTCATCTAAATCTAATAATGATGAAGAAGAAAAAAAACAAGAAGGACAAGAAGAAGAAAATAAACAATCTGTAGGTCCTTGGTCAGGTCACCAGGATCAAACTATTACTGATGAGAAAGTTGATTCAAAACCTGCTCAAGTACAACCTGAAACTGATACTGCTTGGCAAGAAAACTCTAAAAACTTATTAGATGAAAAATGTAAAGATAATGAGTATATTAATATACATGAATTTAAAAATCTAAAAGATTATGTTGTAGATTACAAAGAACTATTACAACATTTTAAATCTAATCGTCTTTATCAATTTAAAAAAGATGATAAGTATAAATCTAATTATACCAAACTAATTGCTGATTACAAAAAGTTTACAAAACTTCAAAACAAAGCAGTTAATTATATGGTTAAAGAATTTGAGATGAAAAAAGCTGCTCATGCTTATAGTAGAGCAAAACAAGACAAATCAGGTATTGTTGATCCACTTAAATTACACGGCTACAAATATAATGATGATATCTTTAAAAGATTAACATTATTACCTGATGGTAAAAATCATGGTTTGATGATGTTTATTGATTGGTCAGGTAGTATGGGTGATAAACTTACTGCTACTATTCATCAATTAATGAACTTAACTATGTTTTGTAAAAAAGTACAAATACCTTTTGAAGTATATGCTTTCAGTAATAATACAAGTTATAGAAACAATTATAATAATGAAACAGTAAAATTCCCAACACCTGTGTATCAAAATAATGATATAACAATTGATACTCATATGATACTTTTTAACTTTGTATCTAGTAGAATGAATGCTGCTGAATATGACCAGGGTATGACTAACTTATATTATATGGCAGTTAAACAAGACGCATATAGAACTTATTATAGAGAAAGATTTATGAGCAACCTAACAGGTGAGGATGCTGACGATACTTGGAAATATTATTTACATGATATACCAAGAGGTTTGAATTTGTCCTCTACTCCGTTAAATGATTGTATTATGGCAGCGATGAAAATGGTGCCTGCTTTTCAGAAAAAATATAACATTGATAAAATGAATACAGTATTTTTAACTGACGGTTCAAGTGATGGTAATGATAAAAAGGCAATAACTGATCCAGAAGAAATTAAAAGAATAATAGCAAAAAACAATTTCTATGGTAATAAAAATACTGATTTGATAACAGAATATTTAAGTTATGATAAAAACAGAATATTAGTTGACAAACAAACTAAAAGACAAACTAATATAGATGAATACAAAGGCAGACACGCATTAACTAATGTTTTATTGAAAGCACTAAAAGAGCGAACTAATAGTAAAGTGATAGGGTTTTATCTTGAATCAAGTAAAAGACTTGCTAGATATACTTTAGATGAATACTTTCCACAAAGTTGGTATGCTTATAAAGGTACTAAAACTTTTGATAGAAAAAAAGTAATGTCTGAATGGAGAAAAAATAAATGTCTTGTAGTAAAACACAATACAGGATATGATGAACTTTACTTGTTAGCAGCAGGTAATATGCAAGTATCAGATGAGAGAATGAAAACACCATCTGAAAATGCTAAGAAAGGTGAGATTAAAAGATTGTTTGCTTCTACTTTAAAATCAAATAAGAATAGTAGAGTAGTTTTAAACAAATTTATCTCATTGGTAGCGTAAATAGAACAAAATGAGAACAAATAAAATGAAAATATCGCAGAAAATAAGGGTTTATTTTTGTATTATTTGCTTGACTTTTTGCTCAAACTATGTTAGCTTATAAGAGTATTAACAAAAAAACTATATTATGAAAGGAAAATTGACTATGTTAAATACTGAACAAATACAACAAGTAGAAGCGTTGTATAAACATTTCGGCAAAACTGAATTACATAGAACCGAAATAAATGAACTTGTCTATTCAGGCAAGATTAAAGATCCAGGTTGGTTAAAATCTGATACTTATAGAGTTTCTAGGGGGATTTATTCTTTACCTATTGACGGTAACGATTTTTCACCTAGTCTAAAAGATGTTCCACTTACGGAAGAAAAACCAAAAACACAAAAAGCAGATGTTAATGAAACTGTTAATCAGGCTGCATATATTGTTTCAAGTCTAACAGGTAATATTGTACCTACTAAAGATCCTGTGTTTGTTCCTTGGGGGCATTTTAAAGATATTAAATCAATTGTTTCTAGTAAACAATTTTATCCTATATTCATTACTGGTTTATCCGGCAACGGTAAAACCATGAATGTATCTCAGGCTTGTGCTCAAGCAAAAAGAGAGTGTATTAGGGTTAATATTACAATTGAAACAGACGAGGACGATTTACTCGGTGGTTATAGATTGCAAGACGGTCAAACTGTTTGGCAAAACGGTCCTGTTATCGAAGCAATGGAAAGAGGTGCTCTTTTATTGTTAGACGAAATTGACCTTGCTTCTAATAAGATTATGTGTTTACAACCTATATTAGAAGGCAACGGTGTGTTTCTTAAAAAGATAAACAAATTTGTAAAACCTGCTGACGGTTTCAATGTTATTGCTACTGCCAATACTAAAGGGCAAGGTAGTGATGACGGTAAGTTTATCGGTACTAATATTCTTAACGAAGCATTCCTTGAGAGATTTCCGATTACTGTTGAACAAGCATATCCTACAAATAAGATTGAAACAAAAATCTTAAATAATGTTATGACCCAAAAAGGTCTGACAAAAAAAGATGATGAAAAGTTTGCTGACAATCTAGTCACCTGGGCAGATATTATCAGAAAAACCTTCTACGAAGGTGGTATAGATGAAATTATATCTACCAGACGATTAGTTCATATTGTTGAAGCGTTTTCTATCTTTAAAAATAAGATGAAAGCAATAGAATTGTGTACTAACAGATTTGAGTTAGATACTAAAACTTCGTTCCTTGACTTATATACTAAAGTTGATGGCGGCGAGGATATCTCCTCTTGGGGAAATCCAGTCGAAGAAGAAACAGATTCCGATGATAGTGAGGATGGTAACATTGATTACTAAAAATCTATCTCATAATGTAGTGAGGAGGCGTCTAGTCAACGCCTCCTATTCTTTCTTTGGGTGTATAAAGGCAGTCCTAGGTAATATACTTAATGTATGGTTCAAATCAGTAGCGTGCCAAACCATCGCCCTTTTCATTGTGAGCTTGACAAAAAATAAGAATTATGATACCATATAGATATGAAAAAAAATAAACAATTAAACAAAGAACTACCGAACTCAATCAAAATAGGATATATAAACTATCAATTTGATTTTTGGCCAGATAGTTTTTCTAGTACTGAAAAAGCACAAGGAGAATTTTTTGAAGAGGCAGGTAAAATAGGATTAAAAGAATCAGCGATACCAAGTATTCAAGGCGTGAATACTTTATTACATGAGATAATGCACGGCATAGTATATCAGTATGGTATGCAAGAAACATTAGATAGTAATGAAGAAAAGGTTGTGAATACAATGACAAATGGTTTAACAAATGTTCTTGTAGATAACCCATGGTTAGTTGATTACATAAAGAAACATATATGACAATAACAGTAGAAGTTAGAAACAATAATGTTGAGAAAGCGTTAAGGGTTCTTAAAAAGAAATTACAAAAAGACGGTCTGATGAAAGAATTGAGGATGCGTCAGCACTTTGAAAAACCTAGTTTGAAAAGACAAAGAAAACATAAAGAGAACATAAGACGCTGTAAAAAAGAACAAAGACTAAAAGAATTGAGAGATTAAAGGAATTACTTGATATGAAAAGGTTGCCCATATCAAATAATGTAATAACACGGCGACAAAATAACTTGAAGGAGTTGATATATTATGGGTAGAAAAGCCTTAACAAAAAAACAGAAAGTATTAAATTTACTTTCAAATGGTAAATCAGTAACCTGGTCTACTTTAAGAAATAAATTTGATTTAACATCACCTAGAGCGATGGTGGATCAATTAAGAACTGAAGGACATATGGTGTATATTAATCAAACATCAAACGGTACTTCATATCGTTTAGGTACACCTACTAAAGCGATTTTAGCTGCAGGCGTGAAAAAAGTATTAAGAGGTAATACTTCTGAAATCGTTGCTGCTGGTATCAGAGCTTTATACGGTAAACAAAAATACGCTTACTCTAACCAGTAAGAGTATCTACCGTATAAATAGTAGTATCAGGCAGCTCGTAAGTCCTGGTATTTAGAGGTAGAGTGTCTTCCGCAAAGGCACCGATAGAAAAAGGTTTAGGCAGTTTATCCTTATACAAAAACTGCCCTTTTTTTATAGTTAAAGTAAAAAACTATTATAAATAAAAATGATATGCTCATTGTGAGGTATCATATTATTAACTCGCTTAAAAGGAGAAATACTTATGAATAGAACCTTATCTATTTGGAACGACCTACGACCTTACGCTGTAGGTTTCGATAACATCTTTGACCATTTTAGTAATACACTAGAATATACACATAGTCAAAACCAATCTTACCCACCTTATAACATTAATAAAATTGACAATCTTAATTGGCAGATTGAAATGGCACTTGCAGGTTTCAATAAAAACGATATTGAAATTGAATATGCTGATAGTCAATTAACTATTAAATCAATTTTTGAAAAAGATGGTAAAGACGAAGGCAAAGAGTCCGTTCATAGAGGTATTTCCAAACGACAATTCACAAAACGATTTACACTTGCTGATGAGGTAGTTGTAAACGGTGCAGAATTGAAAGATGGAATGCTTCGTGTTGAATTGGAAAAGATAGTACCTGAGGAAAAGAAACCTAAGATTATCAAAATATCGTAGAAAAATAAATGAGGGGTGCTGCTTGACAGCATCCCTTAAAAATGATACAATAAGACAACAACAAACATTGAAAGATTATATAATGAAACTAAATGAAAATACAAAAGATATACTAAAGAACTTTTCTGAAATCAATACTAACATTTTGATTAAACCAGGAAATCAATTAGCAACAATCTCAACTATGAGAAACATATTTGCCAAAGCAACAATTTCAGAATCATTTGAAAAAGAGTTTGGCATATACGACCTTAACGAATTTTTATCAGTAGTATCAAGTTTAAATAAACCTGAAATAACACTACAAGATAAATTTATGACTATTGCTTCAGAAGGCAGTAAGTCAAAAGCAAAATATTTTTATTCTGACCCATCAGTAATTGTCGCACCCACTAAAGATGTTAATATGCCAGAAGCAGATGTTACATTTAGTTTAACAGAATCAAATCTTACTGAACTAAAAAAGATGGCTGCGATACTTAAAACACCTGACCTTGCATTAGTAGGCGAAAAAGGTAGTAGTGTTGTATTAAAAATATGTGATAAGAAGAATGACACATCAAATAATTTTGATATTGTTGTTGGAGAAAATGCAACAGCAGATTATACTTTCTATTTCAAAGTAGAAAATATGAAAATGATATCAGGCAATTATGATGTTTCTGTATCTTCAAAATCTATATCACATTTTAAGAATACAAAACTGCCGATTGAATATTGGATAGCATTAGAACCAGATTCTACTATTTCCAAATAAGTTTAATTTTCAAATTGTGAATAAGGTGAATTATGAGTACAGATTTTTTATGGGTTGAAGAATATCGACCAAAGACAATAGATGATTGTATATTACCATCATCATTAAAAAAACTATTTTCATCCTTTATTAAGAAGGGTGAACTTTCCAATCTATTATTATCAGGCACACCAGGTATCGGTAAGACCACAGTTGCGAAAGCATTGTGTGAAGAATTAAACTGTGATTGGATTATGATTAATGGTTCCGAAGAAGGTGGCATTGATGTATTAAGAAATAAGATTAAGAACTTTGCTTCTACTGTATCACTATCTGGTGGTAAAAAAGTAGTTATACTTGATGAGGCAGATTATTTAAATCCTCAATCTACACAACCTGCATTAAGAGGTTTCATTGAGGAGTTTCATGCGAATTGTAGATTTATTCTTACTTGTAATTTTAAGAATAGATTGATTGACCCACTACATAGTAGATTTTCAAATATAGAGTTTAGAATTAATCCTAAAGACAAGGGCAAACTTGCCACTAAATTATTTGAACGAGCAATATATATTCTCAAAGAACAAAATGTGGACTATGAAGAAAAGGTCCTTGCAGAATTAATCAAGAAACATTTCCCAGACTTTAGAAAACTAATAAATGAATTACAAAGATATTCAGTAAGTGGTGCTATTGACGCTGGTATTCTTGTCAATGTATCTGATGAAAACTTAAAAACATTAGTTACACATTTAAAGAATAAAGAGTTTAGTGATATGAGAAAATGGGTTGTCAACAATCTTGATAATGATCCAGTTAAAATCTTTCGTAAAATTTATGATAGTATGTATGATAGTTTACAACCAGAAACTATACCTCATGCTGTTTTAATTATTGCTGACTATCAGTATAAGTCTGCCTTTGTTGCAGACCAAGAAATTAATCTGGTGGCGTGTCTAACTGAATTGATGTCCCAGGTTAAATTTAAATGATACACAATATAGATTGTTTAAAATTTTTAGAAACAACACCAGATAATTCATTTGATGTTTGTATATCTAGTCCGCCATATAATCTTGGTGTTAGATATAGTGAATATAAAGACACTAGAAAAGATTATATAGTGTGGATGAAAGATGTTTGGTATGAAGTTTGTAGAGTTTTAAAACCAGATGGTCATTTATTTTTAAATCTAGGATATTCTAAAGACAATCCTTTTGACACATACAAAGTTGCAGAAAATATACCATGGTCTTTACAGAATAATATTATATGGGCAAAGGCTGTGGAGGTTGATGGTCGAGTAAGAGGATATAGTATACCTCATTCTAGTAAAAGATATTTACAAAATGGTTGGGAACATTTATTTCACTTTACAAAAAATGGTGATACACCTATTGATATAGAGTGGTCTGGTGTACCTTATAATTTAGATTATAATAATGCAGAAAGAAATGCTAAACGAAGTGGTAAAAATTATAGAGCAACTACTAACTGTTGGCATATTACATATAAAAGTAAAGCAACAAAACAGATAACAAAAGAGATTGCAGGTGATAATAAACACCCAGCAATTTATCCAGAAACACTTGTTGAAAAATGTTTGAAAGTATCTGGTTTAAAAAAAGGAGTTGTATTTGATCCATTCATGGGAACAGGTACAACAGCTGTCGTTGCTAAACATTATGGTTTAGATTATGTGGGTTGTGAGATTGATAAAGATTATCATAAATTTGCAAATGAAAGAATAGCGAGGACAATATAATGTACGAATTAAAAGATTATCTAAACGCTATTAACTTTACTAAAAATGACTTAATGAAGTCCGAGGATAAGTTATGGGTAAAAAAGTATCCTGCCTTTATTGTCAATAAGATGTTATCTGCTTTTTCAGATACCATAATGCTTGTCAATGAAATGAATAGAAATCATTTTCTTGATAAAGATATGCAGTTTCAATTTTTAATAAATAGTATTAGGTCAAGAAAGAGGTTTAGTCCTTTTTTGAGAGCGAATAAATTAAAAGATATTGAGTGTGTAAAAGAGTATTATGGATATAGTAATGATAAAGCAAAGTCCGCTCTTGATATACTCACCAAGGATCAATTGAAATTGATTAAGGAAAAATTATATAAAGGTGGGACAAAATGAATGAATTAGATAATAGTTGGCATCCCGAAAAGATGCTCGAAGTACAATTAAAAGAACCTGATGATTTTCTAAAAGTCAGGGAAACACTAACAAGAATTGGAGTTGCCTCAAGAAAAGATAAAAAATTATTCCAGTCTTGTCATATATTACACAAACAAGGAAGATATTTCATAGTACATTTTAAGGAGTTATTTGCATTAGACGGAAAGTCAGCAAACTTTTCTGATAATGATACTGAAAGAAGAAATACAATTGCTCAATTACTAGCAGATTGGGGTCTGATTGCTATATTAAATAAAGATGTTGCAGAAAAGAAAGCACCTCTTTCACAAATAAAAGTTTTATCATTTAAAGAAAAAGGTGAATGGGACTTACAAGCAAAATACAACATAGGTAAAAAAGTAGAAGATGAAGGCACCGAAGTTTAAAGAGTTTATAACTGAAAAAGTACAAAGAAGCGACATACAAGTTGCTATCTTAACAAAAATAGATGCTGACAGCAAGGCTGTTGTTAGTAATATGATATTAAAGGAATGTAAAAAGAGAAATATTCCTTGTCATATTATTAATACATCTGAAGCATGGGTATCAAAAAATGATTTAGAAAAAGGTACTTTACTTATATCTAATATTGATGGTGAAGATACCGAGATAGAGTTTGACCTTTCAAAAACAATTTGTTTTACACGAGCAGGTGTTCTTGAAGATGAAACTGGACTAGCATTATTATCAACATTTGAAAATGCTGGTGCGTTTATGATAAACACTAGAAACGGTATGTTGACTTGCGACAATAAAATGTCAGCATATATTTCTTTTGAAAGAGATAATATACCAACACCAAGAACTGCTCTTATTTCAAATGAAAAAGGATTGATTCATGCCCACGAAAAACTAGGTGGTAAATATCCTGTCATTATGAAAACACTTACAGGTACCCAAGGTATTGGTGTATCAGTAGTTGAATCTGAAAAGAGTATGGTTTCAGTTGCACAATCTTTATGGAAGTTTGGCGCTGCTTTATTGCTTCAAGAGTTTTTAAAATTTGATTTTGATATTCGTACAATTGTTGTTGATGGAAGAATACTGGCATCCACAAAAAGAATTAGTGCTAAGAAAGATTTTCGTTCTAATAGACATAGAGAGGCGACTACTGAACCTTATAAGTTATCAGACGAAGAGCGTATAGTAGTTTTACAAGCCGCTCGTTCAGTTGGCGCTTATATGGTTGGTGTTGACCATGCAACAGTTAATAATCAATTATATGTTTTAGAGTGTAATGGTTCTCCTGGTGTCGGCTCAGAGTTTGCTTTATACAATACTGCTAAAAGAGAAGATACATACATTGGAAAAACTACAACAGACAATGTGATTAAAGAATTATTTGATTATCTTACCCAAGATGTTCACAGAAAATACTCATTTACTAGAGAGGCAGGATTTCACGAAAGAGTTAATATTGATGGATACGGACCTGTCAGAGCAAAACTTGACACAGGAAACGGAACTGTTGCTTCAATGTTTCATGTTGACAAAATAGATGTATCAGGTAAAACTGTGAAATGGGAAAAAGATGGCAAGAAGTTTACAAGTAAATTACAAGGCGAATCTCAAGCAACTAGAATGGGTGATATAGATGAACGACCTATTGTATTTGTAGATTTAACTTTTAATAATAAGTTTTATACAGATGTGCCTATTGGTTTAACAACAAAAGATTCAAGAAGTACATTTCTTGTTAATAGAGATTTATTGACTAGATTTAAAGTCAATGTAAATCCAAATAGAAAGTTTGTTCTTTCTTCTTGGATTGAAAGAAGCGATGGCGATGATACACAAGGAGTTAATATCAATCCATACAAATAACGCTTTACAAAATAACTAAAATATGTTATAATACAATATGAAAAGGAGTGAACATGGCAAAGAATCATCAAACTGAAAACCCTCTATTTAAGGCATTAACTAAACAATACGAATCAGATATTGCAAATGCATATGCTACATTAACAGTTTATTTTGACAATCCTGTAGGTATCGGAGAACATCCTCAACACCTAGAAGAAATGGATAAACTAGTTGATAAGATAGCAACGGCTGAGGATAAACTAAAAGCATTGAACAAACATTTTAATAATACACAAATATAATTAATGAAATTTTATACTAGCGTCTTACCATATCGTGGCAAACTATTAGTGCGAGGTGTTAATCAGGATGGTAGTCATAAGAAGTTTAAGGTACCTTATAAACCTTCTCTTTTTATTCCAACACACGGACAATCTCAATGGAAAACTTTAGATGGTCGTAATGTAGGTAAAGTAAAATTTGAAAGTATCTATGAAGCAAAAAAATGGATAGATGAATACAAAGATGTAAGCAACTTTGAATATTTTGGCAATACAAGATATCAATATTCATTTATTGCTGATGAGTTTCCTGATAAGATTGATTGGGATATAAATCAAATTAGAATATTAACTATTGATATTGAGTGTGAAAGTCTTAATGGTTTTCCTGATCCTAACAAGGCAGAAGAAAAATTAATTTGTATTACTGTAAAAGACCATGCAAATAAAAACATCAAGGTCTTTGGCACAGGTAACTTTGTAAGTGACCGTGATGATGTTCAGTATATAAAATGTGCTACTGAAATAGATTTAGTACATCGCTTTACAGAATTTTGGTGTAAGTATAATCCTGATGTTGTTACAGGATGGAATGTAAAGTTTTTTGATATACCTTATCTAATGAATCGTTTTAGATATCTTATGGGTGATGATTATTTAAATCAGTTTAGTCCTTGGGGTGTTGTAAGCGAGAATACGGCAAAGATTAGTGGTTGGGAACGCAAACAAGAACAAAAGACTTGGGACCTTATGGGTGTTTCTATTTTAGATTATCTTGACCTATATCGTAAACATACATTTATCAGGCGTGAAAGATATAAACTAGATTATATAGGTGAAGTAGAACTAGGTGAAAATAAGTTAGAAAATCCATACGATACTTTTCAAGAGTTTTATCAAAATGATTATCAGTTATTTGTAGAGTATAATATTCAAGATGTTGAGATAGTTGATAAGTTAGAAGATAAAATGAAATTGATTGCCTTACATTTGACAATGGCATATGAGGCGAAAGTAAACTATCAAGATGTATTTGGTCAAGTTAGAATATGGGATACTATTATATACAATCATTTACGAACAAAAAATATTGTGCCACCTGCCGTTCAAGAAGATAAAAAGTCTAGTGGTTATGAAGGCGCCTATGTAAAAGATCCAGTTGTAGGATTTCACGATTGGATTTGTAGTTTTGATTTGAATAGTCTGTATCCTCATTTGATTATGCAGTATAATATATCGCCAGAAACAATGGTAGGATTTGACCCAAACAAAGTAAGTGTGAATAAAATGTTAGATGGTTTTATTTTAGATTCATCTGACCTTGACAATAAGACGATTACGCCTAATGGGGCTATGTTTAGAACAGACAAACGAGGTTTTCTTCCTGAGTTGATGGATAAACTATATCAAGAACGAGTGATATATAAAAAGAAAATGATAGAGGCAAAAAAGTTATATCAACAAACTGGTGATAAGAAATATGAAAATGAAATCGCAACAAATTATAATATACAGTTAGCAAGAAAGATTGCATTGAATAGTGCTTACGGTGCTATTGGCAATCAATACTTTAGATACTTTGATGTAAGACACGCTGAAGGTATTACTATGGCAGGTCAGTTGACAATCAGATGGATTGAAAGAGATGTGAATAAGTATTTAAACAAATTATTAAAAACTGAAAATGTAACTTATGTTGTTGCTTCTGATACTGATTCTATCTATGTGAAACTTGGCGGTCTTGTAGATAAAATATTTAAAGATAAATCTGATACAAGAAAGATTGTAAAAGTATTAGATAAATTTTGTGAAGAAAAATTACAAGGTGCTATTGATAAGAGTTTTGATAGACTTGCTAAATATGTCAATGCATTTGAACAAAAGATGTTTATGAAACGAGAAGTAATCGCCAACAAAGGTATCTGGACTGCTAAGAAAAGATATATTTTAAATGTTTACAATGAAGAAGGTGTTGAACTCAAAGACCCTAAACTTAAAATCATGGGCATTGAAGCCGTTAAATCATCTACACCTGCCCCTTGTAGAATAAAAATTAAAGAGGCATTGAAAGTGATTATGAACAAAGATGAAAATGCCTTGATACAATTTATTGATGAGTTTAGAACACACTTTAAAAAGTTGCCACCAGAAGATGTGGCATATCCTCGTTCATGTAATAATCTAACAAAGTATTCTTCAACGAAAGATATATTTCAAAAAGGTTGTCCTATTCATGTAAGAGGTGCCTTATTATATAATCACATACTAAAAAAGAAAAGTTTATCGAAGTATGAAAATATAAAAGACGGCGACAAGATTAAGTTTATTAAACTAAAAGAACCTAATCCTTTACGGCAAGATGTAATATCTTTTGTAGGGGTACTGCCTAAAGAATTTGACCTACATCAATATATTGATTATGATAATCAATTTGACAAATCGTTTTTAGAACCATTACGATTTATTGTCAATGCAATTAATTGGAGTTTTGAAAGACAATCTACATTGGATTCATTTTTTTAATATGAAAGAAAACGCATTTACTCATTATACTAGGGATAATACACTATATAACCTTCTTTTAAGGGCGGCTGGTGAAGATAAACTACCTATACTAGACAATAAGACATTTGAATTACTGAACAAAACCTACGGTAAGGAGAAGATGAGAACACATATTGCTGACTATATTGCAAGTGAAAGACCTGTATTTCCTCTCAAAGAAATAACTAAAGATGATATGAGAAAGTCTTTTTATGACTTAAAAAGTTTTGATACATCTTCTATTTGTACACCAAACGAACAGATAGAAAAAGAAGTATTTGAAAAATATGATGACTACAAATATAGTTATGAAAAGTATGGTCTTGGTTTAATAAATGGCGCCAGCACATTTAATGATGTATCAAATTACTTTCATCAAGATTTAAGATTGGCTTGTGGCAGTTATGGTTTTGAAGCACCTAAAAAAAGATGGGAAGAAAATGATGCTTATGATATCTGGAAATGTTTAGGTCCTATATGGCGTGGCATAAATGATGTTAAGAAAGTTATGATAGAAGGTAAAGAAGAACTGATTGGTGGTGAGTTAAGTGCTAAAAGTTATATTTCAGCATTTAGATTAGGTACTTATATTGCAACACAATTTAAACCTGTTGTTGCAAAAGCAATCTATGATATCACAAATGCTAAAACTGTATTAGATACAAGTTGTGGTTGGGGCGATAGACTTGCAGGTTTCTTTGCTTCAGACGCTGAAGAATATTATGGTTGTGATCCTAATCCAAATACATATCAACGATATCAAGAACAAATTGCTACATACAATAAACTTCTTACTAAACCTAAAAAAGTACAGATATGGAATTGTGGTGCCGAAGATTTACCATATGATAAACTACCACAGATTGATTGTGCATTTACAAGTCCTCCTTATTTTTCTACCGAAGAATATAATAAAGGTGGTGAAAAAGAAGAACTACAATCATGGCATAAGTTTAATGAGTATGATAAATGGCGTGATGATTTTTATTTACCAGTTGCAGAAAAAACTATGAGTGTATCAAAATTTATGTTTGTGAATATCATGGATCCTAAAATCAAAGGTGTTCGTTATCGTTCTGGTGATGAACTAGTAGATAGATTTCAAGATAAGTTTCTTGGTCAGATTGGCATGAGAATTATGCAACGACCTAAATCAGATACATTATTTAAAGATGAAAAAGAGAAAGCAGACTTTATGAACAAGATGTTTATAGAAAATGTCTGGTGTTTTGGCCCTAAAACTGACTTATTTAAATATTCAAGAAAATCTAATTTAGATGAGTTTTTCGCTTGACACGGAATGATATATATAGTATAATATGATTACAGTTTATCAAAGAGAAATAAATGGCAAAAAAGGTGAATGGACATTTCATTCTATGTATGTTGACAATTTAGAAGGTGGTAAGCATAGAGAAAAAGAATATGCTGAAAACTTTAATAAAAAAGATTTACATATAGAATATAAAGTAAAGGTAGAAAATAATGAGTGATTTTTTGAAAGATATTATAAAAGAAACAGGCAACGAGTATGCTAGTCTAGTATCAGATGGTGCGTCAGGAGATGTAACAGATTTTATTGATACAGGTTCTTATATATTCAATGCATTGTTAGGTGGTGGTATACATAGAGGTTTACCATCTAATAAGATTACTGCTATTGCAGGCGAAAGTGCAACAGGTAAAACCTTCTTTGTATTAGGTATGTGTAAAAACTTCCTTGACCAAAACCCAGACGGCGGAGTTATATTCTTTGAAAGTGAATCAGCAGTTACAAAAGACATTATAGAAGAAAGAGAAATAGATAGTAGTCGTATGGTGATTATGCCAGTTACTACTGTTCAAGAATTTAGACATCAGGCGATTACAGTATTAGACAAATATATTGACCAAGATCCGTCTGAAAGAAAACCATTATTGCTTGTATTAGATTCCTTAGGTATGTTATCTACTACTAAAGAAATGGAAGATACACAAGCAGGAAAAGAAACTAAAGATATGACAAGGGCACAAATAGTAAAAGCTGCCTTTAGAGTACTCACACTAAAACTTGGGAAAGCGAAAGTTCCCCTTATAATAACTAACCATACTTATGATGTTGTCGGTAGTATGTTCCCTACAAAAGAAATGGGTGGCGGTTCTGGTCTCAAATATGCGGCTAGTTCAATCGTATACCTATCTAAACGAAAAGAAAAAGACGGAACAGAAATTATCGGTAATATTATTCATTGTAAAAATTACAAATCCAGATTAACAAAAGAGAATAAAGTAGTTGATGTTAGATTAACATATGATAAAGGTTTAGATAGATACTACGGTCTATTAGATTTAGCATTAAAACACAATATATTTAAGTCAGTTTCCACAAGAATAGAATTACCAGATGGTAGTAAGACCTTTGGTAAAACAATAAACAATAATCCTGAAAAGTATTTCACAAAAGAAATATTAAAACAGTTAGATGAGGCTTGTGTGAAAGAATTTAAATACGGAGATGTAATTGACACAGAAATACCCGACACCGCACAAAACGACCAATCCTAAACATAACGAGGACTATGTATTCGTAGAGAAACCTGGAGAGGATTTTACTGGTCTTAAATTGATTAGTGGTCCTTATGCCAGTATAGTGTTCAAATATGGTAATGTAGGATTTGCACCTGAATCAGAAGCAGTTAATGGTCAATTACCCATGAAGTTTGATTACACAATCATAGAAAATAAAATCCAAGCAGATACAGATAGTCAAGAATTTATAGACCATATTGGTGATATATTGGTTGTATTATTAGATGAGAAACTAAAAGAAAGGCAACTTGATGGAGAGAATTGAACGAACAGCACTTAAAAATTTAATTCATAACGAGGATTATTGTCGAAAAGTTTTACCTTTCATCAAAGAAGAATATTTTTCTGATAGACTAGAGAAGTTATTATTTGCAGAAATATATAAGTTTGTTAATAAGTATAACAATCTTCCTACAAAAGAATCCTTATCTATTGAAATCAATAGTAATCGTACAATTACCGAAGATGAATATAAAAAGATAACTGAAATATTAGGAACATTAAATCCAGAACCAGTTAATTTAGAATGGTTAGTTGAAACAACAGAAACTTTTTGTAAAGACCGTGCTATACACAATGCAATCTTAGGTGGCATACAAATCATAGACGGTCGAGATAAAACTCATACGCCAGAATATCTGCCTGAAATGTTATCAGAAGCATTATCAGTATCTTTTGACCAGAAAGTTGGGCATGATTATTTACTTGAATCAAAAGAGCGATATGATTTCTATAAAAAGAAAGAAGAAAGACTTGAATTAGATTTAGATTTTTTCAATAAGATAACTAGAGGCGGCATACCAAGTAAGACTTTGAATATTTGTCTTGCAGGTACTGGTGTTGGTAAAACTATGTTTATGACACACCTTGCTTCATCTATATTACTACAAGGTAAAAATGTTTTATATATTACTTTAGAAATGGCTGAAGAAAGAATTGCTGAAAGAATAGACGCAAACTTATTAAATGTAGGTATGAGTGATTTAGAAGAACTGCCTTATCAAATGTATGAAACAAAGATAAACAAACTACAAAGTAAAACAACCGGTCAAATAATTATTAAAGAATATCCTACGGCGTCTGCTCATACAGGTCATTTTAAAAATTTGATTAGCGAGTTGGCATTAAAGAAATCATTTAAACCAGATATCGTATTTGTTGACTATCTAAATATATGTTCCTCGTCAAGATTTAAGGCAGGTGCAAATGTTAATTCATATACTTACATAAAATCAATCGCCGAAGAATTACGAGGACTGGCAGTTGAACATGATATACCTATCTTTTCTGCTACTCAAACAACAAGAGGTGGTTATGTAAGTAGTGATGTAGGTTTAGAAGATACCTCAGAAAGTTTTGGTCTTCCTGCAACAGCAGACTTTATGTTTGCTTTAATCTCTAGTGAAGAACTAGAAGAAAAAAATCAGATAATGGTGAAGCAGTTGAAGAACAGATATAATGACCCAACAGTTAATCGAAAGTTTATTATTGGGGTCGATAGGTCTAAAATGCGTTTGTATGATGTAGAACAAACAGCACAAGAAGATTTAGTTGAAAGTGGTCAAAAGGACCCTATCTCAACAGATAACAAATTTAAAAAACTAGGTCAGTTTTCTGACTTTAAAATTTAGAAAGGAGGAAAATGGCACAAGGTAAGATAAAATGGTTTGATCCAAAAAAAGGATACGGATTTATAACACCTGATGACGGAAGCAAGGATGCATTTTTGCATATTTCAGCATTAGAAAAAGCAGGTATAAATCAACTTGAAGTTGGACAAGCTGTAACATACGAACTTGCTGAACAGCGTGGTAAGCAATCAGCAACAGAAATTAAAATAGTATAAGGAGGTAGCAAATGGCTATAACAATAGACGGAAAACAATATGACGAAACTAAACTTGATGATAAGCATAAGAATGCTATCGTGCAAGTTTCTCAAGCACAAGCTAAGTTAAAACAATTACAAAGTGAGTTTGAAAATGTGCAGATACTTATTGCACACCACAGTAAATATTTAACTGACAATCTTCCTGCTTCAGCTTTGATTGAAGAAAAGGAAGAAGATAAACCTGCTGAAGAACCAAAGGCAGAATAATGGCAAAGAAAGTTGACAAGAAGTTTCATTATGAAAAAAAGATGAGCAAACGCAAAGGTAAGGGCGTAAGATGGTTAGTGATTGAGCGCCCTACTGGAAGCATTATTGCTGAATCAATTTTTGAGGATAAGGCGCAAGCAGTTGTTGACTTTCAAAATAAACATAAACAATGGGCACCACAAGGTGGTGTTGTTAAACATTTAACATTAGGTACAATATGAGTGAACAGAGCAAACGATTTTATGAAATATTAGAAACAATCAAAAACTTACATGACGCTAAGAAACATGATTATGGTAATGCAGATATATTTGCTAATTTCAGATTGTCTGAACTTGCAGGCATTCCTGCTTGGCAAGGTTCTGTTGTTCGTATGGGCGACAAGTATGCTCGTATTAGTAACTTTATAAAGAAAGGTGACTTTAAATTTAAAGAAGAAAGTATTAAAGATACCTTAATGGACATGGCAATATACAGTTTAATAACTATTGTTCTATACGAAGAAGAAATGTTTAATGCTCATGTTAAACAATTTGAACAAGGGTTAAAAGAACAAGAAGGGAAATCAAATGACCAAAGTAATTGATATGAAAGAAGTCGTGAATGACAAAAATGATGCTACATTAGAGGGAACAGGTATAACTAATCAAGCAAAAAATGAATCCACGAAAGTTGAAGCAAAAGATTTACCTGAAGGTACCATGATGGAGATAACACAACCAGGTACAGATAAAGTATTTACTTTTCCTGCTTTAGCATTAGCAGGTGGTGACTATCATAAAATCATACAAGCGTCTGATGGTACAATACCAGATGATGAAATAAGAAGAGCATATGGTACGGCGATGGCATTGAATTGGCAAGACGGTTGGTACTCTACACCAGAAATGAAAAAAGAAGCAAAGACACCAGGTTACAAACATATACATTTAGGCGGTAGTGAT
>VTLG01004117.1_pt1 | contig 36876 bp, 43 predicted proteins | sample 4694571 | NCBI WGS metagenome assembly VTLG01 (sample SAMN12604809, study PRJNA352737) | marine metagenome | biome: ENVO:00000447; feature: ENVO:00000209|ENVO:00000569|ENVO:01000036; material: ENVO:00002151; isolation source: viral sequences binned using virsorter ...
ACATCTAACATAAGTTTGTTCTACCGTTCCTGTTCCAGGTCTTGTATAACTTCTTATACCACCTGAATATGTTCCAGCGGCGTCTGAATATGTATTAGACGCTGTGGCAGTATTTTCATATTGCCATATATTATTTGAACCTGGTACATCTACCCACGCCATTTTAATCTCCCAATTGTTCTTTTAGTTCGTTATCAAAGTATTCTTCAATATCGTCTTTATTAACATTATGAAATTCTGCAACTTTGTCAATTGCATTTTCAAAGTTCATTAATAAGTTTCCTTCATTCTTTACTAACTTCATTGTATCATTAATCGCCTCTTTTAATACTGGCGATAAATTATTATATGAATTACTATTAAACGCCTGTTGCGTCTGTATCAGCTGGCTGACTTTCTGCATTAGATACCTCTGGTGTTTCTGGTTGTGTTTCTGCTCCTGTAGGTTCAACTTGTCCATCTTGTGTAAAAGTACCTGTACCTGCAATCTCTGGTTTTGGATCGCTATGGGGTTGTGCCTGGAACATATTCCCAGCAATATCTTGTCTTTTAACATCTAATTGATCGCCAACTTTTGCTCTTAAAGCGTCTTTAAAAGCATCGCCAGCACCGACCATATCGTTCTTTGCCATCTTATCTATAAATTGTTTTACTTCTTCGCTCATTTTTTCTCCTATATTAATTCATCATTACCTGTTGTTTGTACTTCAGGTGATGAAATTATGCCGTCATCAATTTCTTTTTTGATTTCAGCATCCATTTTCTTAATTTCTGATTCTGTTTGTTTTAATATGTTTCTTCTAACATAATTAACAGAAAAATATTTACCAACATAATCTCTTACTTCTCTTGCCAAGTTTAGTCTTTCTCTTAACATTTCAGTATTCTTTAATTCTGCAAAGTGACCGTCTTGTAAAAAGTCGTAAAAGATACTATCTCTAACCATTGGCCATTCTGTTTCAGAAATTACACCTTTGATTATTAATTGTGTTCTTAATAAATCATTAAACAATTCTGTAAATTTCTTTCTTAATCTACCTACAAATTTAGTAAATTTTAATTCATCTCTACTAATTTCAGATGATCTACCTAGATTGAAACCTTGACTTGCCTCTAATCTACTTACAGGTACGTTTAATGATCTATATAATTTTGCTCTAAAATATTCTATGTCTGCTATTTCACCTAAATTAGCACCACCTGGAAGTGTAGTAATATCTGTTCCTCTACCACCTTCTCTACTTGGTAACCAAAAGTCTTCAAGCATTGACATATAATTTCTGTCATCTCTTATTTCTCCTGTTGAAGCGTCATAAACAAGTTTGTTTCTATATCTTGCCATAACATCTCTTAAATAAGATTCTGCTTTTGCCTTAGGTAAGTTACCTACATCAATCTTAAATATTCTTCTTTCAGGTGCTCTTGCGATTCTGTAAATCACAGCAGCGTCTTCAATCATTCTTAACTGATTGACAGGTTTAATTGCCTTATGTAAATAAGATAATATTAAACCATTCTTATTCTGATCTATCATTCCTGATGGACAAAATGCAATAGTGTCCACAGCAATTTTAATTCCTTGAATAGCAGCCGATCCTTGTATACCTCTTTCATTATATACAAAATATTCTACCGTTTCGTCTGCAATATTAATGTTAGTAGGAGAAACCATACCTTCAGGTCTTCTCTTTCTAACTTCTCTAATCTTCTTAATCTTTCTAGGATCAAGGTACTTTAATTCTGTTATACCGTTCTTTGTGTTTTCAGCGTCAATAACCTTTTGGAAAAAGATTCTTCCATCAACATACCATCTTCTAAAGAGGTCGTGTCCTCTTGTGTTAAATTGTAATAGTCTTAATACTTCAGCAAATTCTTGTTCTATTTTTTGTTTAATAGCTGAAGAATAATCTAAACCATCAGTTACAACTTTTACAGATTGTCTATTTTCATTAGAAGTAATTGCCTCATTGACAATATCCTCAATTGCCATATCACATTCTGGATGTAAAGCAATTTCTCTATATCTTCTAATTAAGTCCTGCTCAGTTTTAGCAGTACCTTCCATATCAAGGTAACTACCAAAGAAACCACCAGCGGCAACTACCTGTGTGCCGTCTTCCGCTTGAGGTTGACTGAATTGTTGTTTAGGGTCTGTTTTAGGTTTGACTCGTGTAATATTAAACCCGAATAACTCTGCCATAATTTAATTCCTTTTCTTTATACTACTTATAATAGTTTTAAAAGGGCGCTTTTAAGGGCGCCCTTTAATTTATATACTATGTAGTAGTGTTTGTTTCAAAATATTGATATTGGAAAGTTACACCGAATGTTTCTACTTCATCCACCGTTGCAAAATTCAAATCAATAGCAGCAACTTCCACTGGAAATGCCCCTCTCAAAGTATAAGATTTTAATGTATTACCATTTCTGTCTAACTGGTCAACAAAAGCATCCACTTGATAGTCAACAGGATTTGATAATCCTTCGTTGTCTGTCATATTGTTGATACCATTCTGCCATCTTTCAAAAGCGTTTCTTAACTTAAAGTTTGTATCGTTAAGAACCGTGATAGACCAATCAGCAAATGTTCTATCACCTGCTATTTTGATCTGTCTTCCTCTAAAAGGTACATTAATGTTTCCAACCGTCATAGCTGGAATTGATGTTGTTGTACATAGAAATGCTAAGTCTTCTATTTCGCCACCAACTTGTGCGTAACCAGGAAAAGGCATTGTTACCTTAAACTGATTGGCTCTTGCGCCACCGCCTGCAAGTTTAGCTTTGAAGTCATTTATGTTTGCCATTTTTTATTTCTCCTTCTCTACTATTAACCGCCTGCGACTTCTTCAAAAGAAACGCCAGTTCGTGTTGCGACAAAAGATAATGTAATAAAGTTGATACTTCTTGCAGGTTTCACAAAGATTTCTGCAACAAATTCATTTCTATCAATTACTTCGCCTGTATTATTAGTTTCATCACATACTACTAAAAAGTCTGTGATACCTCTACGACCTTGTACTTCTCTTAAAAAAGGTTCTACAATGTTTCTAAAGTTTGCTCTTGTAAATTCGTCATTAAATTCAAAGAGTTGGAATTTAGAAGCAGTTGATATTGCCTTTTCTAATATAATGAACAATCGTCTAACATTGATTCTATCAAAAGCACTAGGAGATCCTAGTCCAGTTTTATCTCCGAACAATACCGTTCCTTGTCCTGAGAAAGTAGCAACTGGATTTACTCTACTTGTGTAAAGATCATCTCTTTGTTGTTTTGTAGGGTTGTATGCTAATTTAGCAGCGCCTCTAATTACACCTCTATTATAACCAGCAGGTGAATACCAAGCGTCCGCTAAAATGTCTGTTCTAGCAGCCAATCCAGCAATGTCTCCGTTTAATGGTACATATCTGTACACATCATTATATCTGTCGTAAGTATATTTGTAACCACTATCAAATACAACATAAGAAGATGATCTAATTCCATTAAAGAAATCAGTTACATTACTTGTTTGTGTATTTGAGTTTGCGATATTTACAACATCACTTCTTTGTGGTGAAGCAAATACTACACAATCTTTTCTGTTTTCAGCGATTGTGATTAGGTTATCAATATGACTTGATGAACCACTAGGTCCAGCGATAAAAAGTCCTACATCAACCGTGTCAGCGTCATTAAACTTCTCGTAAGCAGTTTTTAACTGACCATCAGTTACAGCAGAACCATCAGCGCCACCGCCAAGTGACTCACTAGTTGGTGTATCAACAGCAGTAAATGGTGTTCCTGCAGCTGGGTTACCCCAAGTAGTTCCAGAAGTATTATGATCCATCCAAAATATGTAATTAGATTTATTCTGAATTACAGTTGGATAGTAATTAACTTCTCCTTGTGGTGATTTAGCGTCTGAAGCTTTAGAAAGTTTAGAATATGATTCTAAAACCGTTCCAGGAACTCCAGAAATTGTTCCGTCTTCGTCTATTACAACTACGTGTATTTCATCTCCAGAACCTGATCTATCAGAAACGAAAGCAGAAGTTCCAGGAGCGCCATCAACTTGATCTGCGTATCTCCATTTTCTTCTTATTCTTGCGTTATCAACGACAGCAGTAATTAAACCACCAGCGCCTCTAGGATGTTGTACAATAGTTACGTCAGTTGAAGTTAGATTAGTTACTCTATATTTTTCTCCAGTATCAAAATCTGTGCCAGAAGCGGTACTTGAAAACTCAATGATGTCTCCAACATTAAGATATGTAGTTGCGTCTGAATCAACCGTTATTGTTGTGTCCCCAGCAGAAGCAGAACCGTCTGCCTGTTGAGATGTTGTTGTTGTTGCCTCAAATGCGTTTGCACTTGGACAAGTTGCGACTAATAAACTATTACCCCAAGCACCTGCTGATCTAGCAGCAAATGTTCCAACTGCACCTTGTCCAGTTGAGTAATTGTCTTCATAGTCTTGTCTGTTTTTTACAAGTAAACCAGCAGCATTTGATGTTGCGTTTAATGTACTTGTTTGGCTAGCTCGTACTACTCTTAATGCGTTAGAATATTGTAAGAAGTTAGCGGCGCTGAAAAAATACTCAAAGTTATTTAAATCAGGTTTACCGAATGTACTTACAAGTTCTTGCTCACTAGAAATAGATATGATCTCATCCAATGGTCCTTGACTGAATTGTCCAGCAAAGGCACCAGTTGAAGTAGATACAGCAGGAATGATTCTTGTTAAATCTTTTTCCTGTACGAGAACACCAGGTGATACTTGAAATGCCATAAGTTATTCTCCTCTAATTAGCTAATTTAATTATCATATTTGTTCAAAACTCGTATTATTCATACGCCCATAGTTAAAATTCAATTCCTAATGATATTTATAATACATCAAAACCTAATGATTTTTACGTACCACAGGTATCCATCTATCTCCATATTCATCTACGGTTTCCTGTTCTAACTCATTAATACCATCATCTACAAAACCAAATGGCGCCATATCTTCTTCAATTAATTTTGATTGTTCAACATACATCTGCTGACGAGCATTTTGATCTGTTAATTCTTTAAAGTAACCTTGATTAGATAACCAACCAAAGATAACTAAGCACATCATTAAATCATCATTGCTACCGTCCTCAGCCTGCCAGGATTGACCTCTTTTAGCAAATGTTGACATTTCCTCTATGATTTTGAAAGAGTTAATTACCATCTTATCTCCTTCAATAAGTGTCTTAATATTAGCACAACCTATTCTTTTTATCTGTTTAGTCATACGAACACCTAAAGATGATCCACGACCACTATACATAGCACCTAATATCTGACCAGCACGACCTTTTTGTGTAGTCATTAATACGTTAGGATACTCTATCTCAAATTGCAATGCTTCTGCTATTTGTTGACCTATATCATTTACTTCAGTTAATATATGTGCCTCATTATATCTCTTTGCTATTTCTGATATAATATTAGGAAATACAAATGGTTTAATTGTATTGTTTTTATAAAGAGCAACTATTTTAAATGGCATTTGAGTTACATCAAATACAACAAATGCTGAATAATCTTTATCAACACCTCTTGCGACATCAACCGTTATAACATAAGTATGTCCTTTTTTTGCTTCTTCAAATTGATCTACACTTCCTTTTGACATAATAGGTTCAAAATAAGTTGCACTCTTTATTTTCGCTGGTGATATAAGAGTGTTAACCGATCCTAAAAACTCACATTCAAACTCTTGTTGAAATTGCTCTGGTGATGTATTTCTTATTGTTTGTTCTTTCCACGCTTCATCTCTACCTGGAACTTCCGACCAATGTACTTCAATTGGAATATAATCATTTCTGTCTTTTTCTGCGTCAATCCATAATTTATAAAACTGATTCATACCATATGGAGTTGATACTATAATCATTTTTGTTTTTTGTCCTGAAGATATTGTAGGATAAACGGAACTAAAAAACATTTCAGCAATGTTAGTAGGTACGAAAGCAAACTCATCAAGGAAAATTATATTATAAGAACCTCCCCTAATAGCACTAGAAGATGTGGCAGCAGCAACAATAGTTGATTTGTTTTCTAATTCTATATTACCTTTGTTCCAATTGATAACACCTTGTTGCATCCATTTTGGTAAATTTTCATATGCAAGTTGAAGTCTTCCTAATATATCTCTAGCAGTAGAAGATTTATTGGCAAGTATAGCAACATTTGTATTTGGATTAAACATTGCATAGTGCATTAAGTAAGCAACCGTTGTAGTTGACTTACCTGATTGTCTAGGTAATTTGCAAATTGTAAATCTGTTTTCGTGTATAGTTTTAACTATCTTCTTTTGAAAATCATACATCTTAAAAGGTACAAGACCTTCATCTAAGGAAACAATTTGCATATAAGTTTCCATAAAATATATTGGATCATCAGCACACTTTTGATATTCTACTATTTGATCTTTAGTAAACTCAACTGGTGTGTTAACTTTCTTTAAATTAGGATTACCTAAATATGCGTCATTTCTTTCACTCATAACTTTATTCTGGTTGATAACCTGAAGTTATATCATTGACATAACCCATCCAACCTGTTATTATATATTTTTCTTTCGTTTTAGAAATTACACCTCTATGTGTATGTGTAAAATCAGTTGGCCAAATTAATGTTAAACCTTTTAAACCAGGAGCAGTTGTATCTTGGTATTTAAAATGTGTACCTGCCTCTGGCAAATCAGTTAAATAAGTCATCCATACTAGACAACGATTTTCCATCCTAGATGTTCTTTCACAATGCTCAGCAAAATATCCTCCACCTGGTGGATAGTATTGTATATTTGCACCTTCAATCATTCCATACTTATGAAAACTTTTAACCTCTGGATATTTTTCTTCATATCTTTGACAACAATGTTTTAATGCTTCTTTATACTCCATAAAAGCAGGGTTATCATATTCAGGATGTAGACCAAGGTCTGTTGAATTTTTATGTTCTTTATTAACATTAAAAGGACCACCTATAACACCTTGTTTTTGATGTTCTTTATTATCTTTAAATAATTGTATTAGATCATCACATATATTATGAGGTATAAACCAACCACCTATAAAAGTATCTTCAGGAAATCCATAATCTCCTATTACGTCAAATTTAGTTCCAACCATATTTACTCCTTATGTCCTCCCTCATCAAAAGAATCAGGAAATCTTTTTAAAAAATTTCTACGACAATTTAATGTGTCTAATATCTTATCCCATTTTTGAAACTCATCAGGATTAGGCATTGGATGAGTTAACTCATTTACTCTATAATACTTATACATATCTGGTACAAAACAATGTGACCAACACTTATAATTTAATTCTGTTTCAAAATCTTCAAGTGTTAATCCACTTTCTTCTCCACCTGGAGATGTAACTTCACTATAATTAATTTTCCATTGATCTTTAGTTCTATGAAACAACTCTTTGTTTAATGCAAGAGAAATATCTTTATTTTCAGCGTGTATAAAACCATCCCACATTCTTCCTATTGATGATACTAAAATATATGCTTGAGCACCTACCATTTTATCATTTTCAAATGCTGCTAAATAATCCCACTTTCTAAAATTTACCCATTGAAAAATATTACCTTTCATATCTTTTGTTTCATCATTACACTTTAAATGATAAGTTTCATTACAAGTATGTAATCTATAACAATTAAGTTTATTTGAAGCAGTTATGATAGTTTTATCGCCTTGAAATCTTTTAGAAATCCATCTTAATACGTCCATTCCTGATACGTTTTTGATGATAAGATTATTTTGGTGTGATGTCTTTGAAGTTTTTGTCATTATCATTTTCACTTTTTCTTTCACTATTTGTTTCAACGGTTTTTTTATTTAACATTTTTTGTAGTTCAGCAGTAGAACCTACAAATAAAGCATTTTTAATATTGGCATTTGTTTTACCAGGCACTTCTTTTAAGTCTTTTAATTTTTTTTGTAAGTCTTGTAGTTTATCTACTGAAGTAGCAACTTGACCTATTAGTTGTCCAACTACTTCATATGCTCTAGGGTGTTGACCTTCTTTTGCAATATCAAGTATGCCTTGTATTGCCTCTTGTCCTTTTTCAATTAGATTATAATAACTATCTCTACTATAATCGTAATCAGTATTAATATCTTTATCTATTTTTATTTCTACTTCACCAGTTTTTCTTTCAACAGGTGGTTTAAATTCAGTTGTTCCAATAGGTGCTTTATCATCTACACCTAATATTTCATTTACTTTATCTTCCAATTTACTCATCTGTATCTGTACTTGGATTATATCTCTTACCATCATCAAAGAAATTAATGGTTGTTGTAAATCCAAAATCATCATCTCTCTCAGCATTTTCTGGATTGGGTATAATCACAATTCTTTCTTCTCTTGTTAATTTAGGATCCGTATCTGCCCCTAAATCTGTTTGTGTCTTTTTAATAATACCTTGATTGTTCATAGGTCCAAATAGATAAGTTTTAGCAGTAAAACTTAAAGTATATATAACTGCTCTTCTACTTGTAAAATCTCCATCGTAACTATCTTCATAATTAATATTACCTAATGTAATAGGAATATCTCTTTTAACATTTAAAGCAGGTACGGCATTTATTGTCACCGTATAATCTGGTTGAAAGTATGGTAATATTTGTTCAACAATTTGTAAACCATCTTCAGCAGTTGCTGTAAATATATATAAGTCCATATCAATGTCATATGGAACAGGTGTATAATGAAAATTAGTTTTCTTACCTTCTTCATCTGCTTTAACTTGTGAATATTTTTGAACACGAGTAAGTTTTCTACTACCATCATATTTAAGACCTTTTATTTCAAATCCCATACGAGGTAATGATGTTGCAAATTCTCTACTATTTAAATTTGCTTGTTGATCTAATCTCACCATAAATTTTTCTTTAGGTGCATATGCAAGAGGTACTTTTATTCTACTAGTTACACCACCTGTACTATTTGTTCTTTGAATAACTATGTTATTAAAGACTTGTCCAAATGCAATAATTAATTTTCTAAAACTTTGATTATAAAATCTATTTCCTAACATTATCTATCCTCATCTCCAAATGGATTTCTTTCTGTAAAGTCTAATATATCATCTAGTGCTGATGATGTATCAAAACCTGCTTCAGTATCTAAATCAGTATTAGAAGCATAAGATGATTGAGTTTGTATTGCTGATTCTGTAAAGTCTTCGTTCATTAAGAAAGCAGGTTCTCCTGATGATAAATCTTCTTCTAATAATATTGATCCTTCACCATCTAATGCTGCTTGACCACTCTCTAAACTAAATTTATAATTTAATTGATTTAATGTGTACTTGTCTTCAGCACCGTCTATTGCCTCTAAACCAGTATTTAATCCTTCCGAAGAATATTCCCAACGAGTAACTCTTAATTTGTAAACTGGTAATTGACCTAATGCAAAGAAAGGTTCCTGATCTTCAACAAATTGAATCTCAAAAAATGAGTTCATTAAAGGATAGTATATTATATCACCTTCGTTTGGTCTGCCATCGGCAATCAAACTATCTTTCATACCCACGTGATAATTCCAACTTCTTTTAGACACCATAAATGTAGTGTCTTCTCTAATCTCTAAACCAAATTTTGAAACTATTTCTTGTTGACCTGCAAAACCTTCAGTTGACTCAATATACATTTCAATTAACCAAGAGTCATCAAACCTAGAAGTTGTATCTTCTCCTAGTATTAAATCTCTATTGACTAGTGTTCTCGGTAGGTAATAGACATCGTGGCCGTATATTTTTAGACCTTCAACTATTAAGTCTTCGTGTAATCGTTTTTCGTTTTGATTACCAATGCCGTTGCCACCTTGAAAGTAATGATTGACTGGCATAGCATTATCCTATCATAAAGGCAGGGTTTAATTCGTATGTTGTTCTTAATTCATTTTCTAATTTTTCTATATCAGCACACGCTTCAGAAAAAATTTGTTGTCCGTTTAGAGTTACTCCACCTACCATTGCTACTCCGTTAAATTTAGACAAGTTAGCACCCCATTGTTTTTTAAATAAAGCAGTTGTATATCTTTTTAAATAAATGTCATTAAAAATATCTCCGAAACTTGCTGGATCTAATTTTCTATAACACTCTATAACTAACCATTCGTCTTCTTGTAAATCATTTTTCCAATCCATATCAATGTATAATCTATTATCTAATTGACTAAATCTCATTGGTTTTTCACCTACAAGAATGTGATCTAAAAAATCTAAATGTCTTAATACAACATCATAGTTGATTACACTTGTTGAAGAAAAATCATACAAATCATTTAATCTTAATTGGTATCTAACATCAAATAAATTCATACTACCTTTATCTGAAAAAGGAAATATATTAACTACTGAAATAATACTATCTGGAACAACTAAAAAGTTTTTATCTTCATACCATTTAGTAGAAACTGAAGTATCTTTTAAATCTGTTGCTGTTTCGTCTATATTATTTAATGCTGATAAACGAGTTTTATCTGCTTCAGTTAATTTATATTTTAAATATGTTCTTCTAATTCCTTCATAATGAAATTGTCCGAAATATTGCAACGCTTCATCAATTCTATCTTCTAATTGGTCATCATCAGCATTTATCTCAATGACTGGTTTACCCAATGCTCTTAATGCGTATTGCTTTAATGTTTCTCGTGTTGATGGTACTGCCATAAAAATCCTTATCTTTTATACTATTTATAAGATTTATTTAATGGTAGGAAAGAGATTATCAGCACAAAACAACTTTATATCTTCTTCAGGTAACCCTAGTGATTGCATAGTTTTAGGGGTGTGAGGATTCTTTTGTTGATTTTCACAATAGAAATTTTGTGCTCTTATGACATCTTCTTTACTAGAATCGGTATCATAATGACCTATTTTATCAATATATGCGTTTAAATTTGATACTGCCATTGTACATATTTGTTCTAATTCTTTTTCTTCTCTTACATTACCAGCAGCAATCATACCTGGACTAAAGATTGCTTTTGCCCAATCAGGCAACTCTCTTACTTTTGATGGTTTAAACCATTTATTTTCTTCTATAAAATATTTTGTTAATGGGTGTTCTTTTTGTAGTAAAGGAGAGAAGTCGTGGAATGCACCTGTAACTTTACTTTTACCTGCAATTATATCAAAACCGTAAATAGGTCCACCGTTTTCTAACATAGGAAATAAACAGATATGTGCCATCCATAATCCTTTTGATTCTCTAGCGTCAACTACATCTACGTGTGCTCGTCTAATACTCATATTAGACCAAGTACGGTTTGTCCAGTTAGGATTATTAAATCTATCCATACCTGGTTCTTTGTATTCTGTTAAATGTTTATCTAAAACTTCTATGATTTCTTTTTCTAGTTTGATTAATCTTTCCCAAATCATTAATCTTTACCTTCAATACTTGTTCCTTTGAAAGGATCATTTTCTGTATCTCTATTATCTTCATCAAACACTTCATCTGTTAATATTAAAGGTTTGTAATACATATCTTCAATTTCTTTCATCTCTTTAAACAAACTTGTAGCAGACGCAAAACAAATCTTTGCTTCTGATAATACATTAATTTGATAAGTGTTTAAGTATTCATTAATAATTTCTTTGACAATTCTTTTCCACTCTTGTCCTTTACCTTCAAAATCATAGTATCTTTTGACTGGTACTTTTTTAGAAATCATTTGTCCACCAGATAGATCACCTAAATGTCTAACATATATGTGTGCATATAACTTTTCTGGATCTTCCATTATAGTTTCAATGTGTTCACAATATGCTTTTGTGCTATCAGTTATAATAGGTCTTTCTTCTTTAGACCATAGTTTTTTGAAATCTCTATCTATTTTTTCTGCCCTTTGTAGACCAGGGGTTTGTCTGAATAAATCATTGTGATTTCCATACTTTTCTAGTACAGAATAACAATGTAATTGATTATACAGATAGGTAGCGTACAATTCAGGATGAATCGTACCGCTCATTAGAGTTTTTACAAACTCTTGCCGTTCAGCGTTTTGATGAATTTCTTTGGTTAACTCTTTGATGTCATACATAACATAATATAATAAAAACCAGCGATGTTAATTGTAGTTAAAGATTACGCTGATCTACTAGCGACTAAATCTTCTTCTTTTTTCTTATCAGCAGCAGCCTGAGCAGTATCAGCAGCGTCTTTATCTGACTGAGCACCTGCCTCATCTTTACCTTCTGAATAAGTTACTACTTTAGAACCATCCCAACTTAATCTCCATTGTTCAATTCCGTCAGGAGCGTCAGCAACTTTTACTGCAACTCCTCTAGCAACACCTTCGTCACCAGTAACTTCATTTGCTGAAAAAACTTTTCCAGTTTCTAAATTAAAATATAATATTGCCATTTTTTATTCCTTTATTTTATTAAGCGGATGTGTTAAATCCATTACCACCGTAGCAACTATCAGTATTACCGAAGTTACCCCACCAGTCTATTTGCATCATCGCTGGATAACAAGTTGAATGATATCCACCGTGTAAGAAACATCTGTTAGCACCTAATCCAACATTACCTGTTTTATTAGTTACTGCCTCATCTCCTTGGTGAGCGTCATCATCTCTAACGACTCCATCACCTGAAGTTGAACCTCTATAAACTTTTGTAGTAGTTGTGTGATCTGAATCCGTTGGATCAAAAGACCAAGAGTAAACTCTCATTGTATCTCCGTCTGTGTTGTCTGACCAACCTCCGTGGAAACCTGTTCTTCCCCAAGCGAACCAAGGGTTACTTCTACTTGATTTTGTTTCGTTAACTTGTATAAATTTTCTAGGATTTTCTAAATTCATACAGAAAGCACATAAACCAACTCCGTAGTAGTAATAAGGACCATAAATCATTCCCCAAGTACCATCCCAAGTAGTGTTAAATTTAGTGTAGTACATACTACCTTGGTTTGCACCGTAAGATGTTGTAGTTGATCCAGAAAAATCTTGCCAACTATCAAATATTCTTCCACTATCAGAAGTACCAAGACCTAATCCTGTATTACAATTGAAAGCAGCATATCTCATTGAGTTACCGTTTTTATGTCCAAATCCAACCCAACCGTTATTACCAACAGCAACCGTCATATCTCTATTGTTATCTGTTGTCCAAGTACCAGTAAAGTATTCAGTAGCAGTTAAGTTATCAAAGTAATCTTTAATTCTATTTACTTTGTTTAAACATTGTGATGATTTGAAAACGTGAATAGTTTTTGAAGTGTTTGAACTTTCGTCACCAGAGTGAACCATAACTAACATTTTAGTTGATTCATTGTATCCAGTACCACTTGCGTAAGTGTTATCTGTATTTAACATATGAGAAGTGTATGTGTAAGCGTCTATGTTAGCACAAGTGTTATTACCCATATTCATTTCTCTTAATGTTCTTCTTCTGTTACAGAACATTCTTCTAGGTCTAATACCTTCAGGTAAGACCATATTAAGTTTTGTCCATCCAGTTTGAAATTCAAATGAACTTGTAATGTGGTGATAAGAATGGAATGAAATAAATCCATCTTTTGAAGAAGTATAGTATTGTGCGTGAGGGTATTGATCGCATTGATACATACTCTTAATCCAGTTTGTCCAAGAATCGTATTGTTGTGATGTTAAGTCCGAGTGTGATACATCAGTACCGTGGTCGTCTTGTGAATATGCGTGTGAAGCGTCACCTAATATACCGAAACGGTAGTTAGTTGTTGAGTTACATACTGAACCCCAAGGTGATCCTACATTTTTATATCCAGAATCGAAAATTCTGTAATTGACATTGGAGTTTCCGCCGCCATCGTCTCCCCATACACCAAATAGTGGTAGACCTTCTTTTCTGTGGTCAATAGTGCCACCACCACCGCCACCTAGTAAATTTGATAAAGTTGCCATTGTTTTATTTTCCCTCTAATCTTTTGTTTAACTATTTATATTTATAATACTTCTCATAATAAAAATTATGTTAGTACCCAACCGATATAAGATGAAGTTACATCTGGCGTTGTTTTATATGTTAATCTTAATGTTGCATAGTCTGAGTCGCAAGTTAAATCTGCTGCTTGTCCAGCGATGTTTTCACCGTTTCTTGCAACGGTTAAATTTGCGTTTTTCCAGGCACCATATCCATCTGCGAACAATACATAATCGTTATCTTGTGGATTAATCGGTAATGTCATTGTGAAAGCAGCAGTTTCGCCAGTGTTACATATGTAAGCACCACCTGAAACAGCAGTAAAATCAGCATTTTTATAATCCCAATTTATACCTGTAGCACTTGCCCATATTGGATCTGAAGCAGCGCCTTTTGTTTGTAATACGTTACCACTTGCACCTGCAGCCAATCTTTCAACTCCACTTGCACCTCTAAAAAGTACATCTCCGTGTGTTGTTAATTGTGTTACGTCATCACCTTTTTTAGCAAGTTTTGACCAGTATGTTGCATTTGAAGTAGCGTTTCCAGTTGAAGCTAATATACAAATAAAAGTTTCACCACCAGAGGTTACAATGTCATCTACTACGTAAGCAGTAGAACCGTTATATGCCCCTTGGAATACTGGTTTAATTCTTCCTAAATTTATTGTTGCCATAATTCTAAATTCCCTTATTTCTATTTATATTTATAATCGTTTATATCTCAATTATAAAAAATTTTAATTTAATTCTACCTTTAAATCCCCATCATCTACGGTAAAATTGAGTCCAGCACGCATAAAGAAACTATTTTTAAAGATGTCTTCTTGTTCTTTTGTTTCAAAACGAGTTTCTATGTTGTCTGCACCATTTGTTTTAGTTATCTGTAATTCACCTTTCCACTCTGGTGTGTATATCTTACCACCAGTATTAGTAAAGTTACTTTCATAGTAATACAATGTATCAATAGCACTACCTGGTTCTGTACTTACGCCCTTTTTAGGGATTTGTATAGTTACGGTTGCACCACCTTGACCTATTGTACCTGAAGTAGTTACGTTAGTTGTATATTCTGACCCACCTTCTTTAGTACCACCTGAGGTAGTAGAAAATTTAAAGTCTGAATCTGTTAAATTTGAGTCTGAAACATCAAAAACATATGTATTTCCTTCATAAAATTTAATATCATTTCTTGCTCTAGTTACGTGTGTTATTGGTAATTCATCATCACCACCGTCTATTACTAAAGTACCACCTACACCTATAACAAAAAGTTTTGATCCGTCAGCATTGAATGCCATACCTCTAGGAACAATATTATTTGTTCTTAAACTTGTATTGTGTGTTATTGATTGTGTAGTTGAAATATCAAAACCAGTTACTAATGGATATTGGTTAATATCATTTCCAGTATTACCCATTACGAATAATTTATCTCCGTCATTATCAAATAATAATGCTCTTGGATCTGATTCTTCAGCAGCAATAGAAAATGCGTCAACAAAAGCTGCCGTACTAATATCATATTCAGTACCTAGTAAATATTCATTAACATCATTGCCATCATCACCTACTACGAAACATAGTCCCCCAGCATTAACGGCACCTCTAGCAACATTGTTAAAATATAAATCTTGTGGATTTGTGTCTTCAGTTCTAACTGAAAATCTATCTGTATAAGTTGCTGTTGCAATATCATAATTTGAAGATAAAGCATATTCATTAATATTTGCACCAAGAACACTTGCGTCTTCAGGTCCACCAAGACCTAACATATACATTTTAGAACCATCGTTATTAAATGTAACTGCATTAGGTGATAAATCTTGTCCTTTAACATCTAATTCTTTTGTCCAAGTTAAAGTTCCTACATCAAAACCTGTTGATAAAGCATATTGTACAATTCTTCCATTTTCTTTATCAGCAGAAATCATTATTGTTCCAGCAGGATTAAATGCCACACCGTGCATATCAGAAGTTCCACTTTGATTTGTATTTTCTGATCCTCTTCTAACTAAAGAAGTTGTTGTTGTTAATGATATTGTTGAAGCGTCATAAGGTGTTGCTAAAGCGTATTCGTAAACACTATCGTTTTTATTTTCTCCAACGATATCCTTAGTTACAACTTTGTTAATAACTTGATTCGAAACTCCTGCTATATGGAATCCGTAAAATTCGTCTTTTTCTTTTCCTGTTACCGTAAATTGTGTTAATGTACTCATATCTTTATTTATATCCTATTAAGCAACCTCTAATAATTTCCAACCATTACTTGCACCAGTATATACTAGTGTAAAGGCAGCGTGATTTGTTTCTGCTATCATATCTTCAGCAAGGTTCATAATCTCGTGTGAATTTCTATCAACGGTTAATTTGTTTGTTGCAAATGTTCCGTTTAAATCTAAAAATGTAACTGCGTCTCCAGTTAATGGACTAGCAGGTAATTGTACCGTACATTCAGCGGCAGCAGTATTAACTAAAAATCTTTGATTACTTTCAGCAACGGTTACCGTTGAACCATCACCAACAATAGTTACATAAGGTGTACCACCACCTAAACCTGTCCAACTTGATCCGTTATAACCTTCCCAAGCAACTAGAGATGTATTGTATCTTATAGCACCTGTGTATAATGCACCACCGATTGGTCTTTGAGATGTTGTTCCTGTTGGTGGAACCCAAGCGCCAACGCCTGCGTTATCTCTTGTTAAATATCCTAATACAGCATTTTCAGTAGGTACAGCATTGTTTGAATTACCACCTAATGTTTCGTCTGTACTAAATTCGTTAATAGCAGCACCTAATTCTGCACCGATAGATCCAAGTTTTAATTCACTTAATCCTGAAAGGTTAAAGGCGTCTGCGTTAAGAGTAGCAGTACCAGTTGCCTGTTCAATTTTAAATAAATCTCCAACTCTAAAGTCTCCAGCCTGGTCGGTTGATACCCAATATACACGACCACCATCTTCTTCAATAATCTCGTCTGATTGATCGGCAGGTTGTAAAGGTGTTCCTGGATAATTTGTAGTATAAAATCCTCCAGTACCAATTGATAAGAAATCGTGACCTGTTAAACGAATGTTTGAAAATCCTTGAGAAATATCTGTTGAAATACTATCATCTTTTGCTCTACTAGTACCAATATCTTCTGTTAATCTAACAACAGCAGTTCCAGCAGTTGTATCTTCTTCTGATACTAACCCAACTCTAAAGTATTTGTCATCATTTGAAAATTTAACATTGGCAGCATTTTTAATAATGTTTGTAGCATTTAATGTTGTTGTTCCTGATTTAACTGCAAGTAAAGGACCTCTTTGTCCTTGTTGAGCAGGTGAACCAAAACCTGACGCCAAAGTAATTTGGAATGTTGATGAATCTTCTTTTTCAATTGTACAAGTTTCTCCGTCTTGGAAACTTCCACTAATATTTTCTATGTGTAAGTATAATAGAGAGTTGTTAAATCTGAATATTTTAGCAGTTGCACCTGAAGTATCTCCTTGAATAACAGCAGTACCTTGTCCTTGTATAGCAATAGAGTTTTCAATATCTATAACCGTTGCACCACCAAGGAATCCTGTTGCATCCCATTTCAACATTAAACCTCTAGTTTGAATGTTTACAGCAGTTTCGTCTTCATCTGTACCAGAAGATACACACGCCTGTTCCCCATATGCGTGAGAGCAGTTTAGACCTCTAATAAATCCGCCTGATTCAGCGTAAATAGCTTTTTCTGCATAATAAACGAATACTGATACTGCCTCACAACGACCTTTTCCTAAGATGTGAATACCAATACCACCACTATTGATTTGAGTAAAGTCATTAAGTAGCATTGATTTGTAAGATGATGAGTGAGTATTTGAGTGAAGATTACCGTCAACTTGAACACCACAAGCACCTGTGTTTATTGATGTACAATTCTGTATGTAAGGAGAAGCAGTCCTAATATTTCCTGCTGGGTCTAAAGACATAATTGCTGCCTCTTTGATACCTTTTGGTAAGTTTCTTTCGCCTACATCTGTAATATTGAATTTTGCTCTTCCAAGAGTAACATAATCACCTGTTGTTAATCCGTGGTTTGTACTTGTATTAACCGTTATTTCTCCAGCAGCGTGGGCATATGACATACTAGCAACGCCAATATTTGTACCTTCTGAACCTTCTTTAATAACATTACCACCACTTACATAATTGTGAATTGATGGATGAGTTGCAGTAGGAACCGTAAATGAATTTGCGTCTTGTACCGTAACTTTATATAATCCTCCAGCACGTTTTGTACCAGAAACTCCTGAATATGTAGCATTTCTAATATTATTCTTATCATTAGTTAAGAACATATTTGAAGCATTATTATCTTCAAGTGATTTAACCGTTAAAACTAAATCTCCACCACCACCTATGTCGGCAGATTTTAATGTGATTACTTCATCTATATGGAATCCTGAACCACCGTGGTAAGTTATAATTTCTTTTGCCTCATTGCCAATAATAGTAACACTAAACACAGCACCTTCACCAACTTCTGGATAAACTTTTTCTCCTTGAATACAACTATATTTTAGTCCTGAAATTTTAATAACATCACTTACAGATAATCCGTGTGAAGCAGTTGTTGTAACCGTAATTATACCACTTACATTGTCATAAACAGCATTTGATACCGTAAATTCACCATAACCAGCAGTAGTAACCTTACCACCACTAACATATGTGTGTACGAAATCTGAAGTTCCTGGATTAATTGTAAAAGATGTTCCGTCTGGTGTACTTGCAACTGAAAAAGATTTTTCAACTTTACTAGGGTGAATATATTTGTATTCTCCGTTTGTTGCACCACTTGGTTCGTCTGTTACACTAACCGTTTTAATTTGTTTACCTGAACCAGCAGCAGGACTAACTTTAGTATTTCTTAAAGATTCTCCAATTATTGAAACACCTTCTTGTACTCTTAAAGGTAAAACTTCGCTGAAAGTACCATTTTTAACTCTTAATACATCTCCTGCAACACTTTTAACATCCATTGTTAAAGCAACGGTAGCACTTCCTATTTCTGATCCGTCTATTCTTAATTTATCTCCAACATTGTGAGATGAACCACCATTAATAACTTCAACACTTACTGAACCTGAAGTATTAACTCTCCAGTATGAATCACTACCAGTTTCTGGATATGTTTTCTTACCTATTGCACAAGTATAATCCATACCTCTTAATCTTATAGTATCACTTATAGATAATCCGTGAGCACCTGTTGTTGTAATTGTAATTACACCTGTACTATTATTGTAAGGTGCATTTGAAACCGTTAAAGTAGAGTCATCTGATTTTCTAATTTCCCCACCACTAACATATGTGTGAGCATAAGTAGATGTTCCTAAAGTTAACTCTATTGATGTAGCAGATGGTACTGCTGAAACCGTAAATTCTTTATATGCTATTGCACGAGCATTTTCGTATTGTCCAGCAGTACCACCTGTACCACCAGATAAATTTTCTATTCCTCTAATTGCGTCTTTCTTTGCCTTCTTTAATGCGTATGCAATTGTTTGATAAGGCGCTGATTCTGTTCCTGGGTTAGTATTTTTTCCACTTGGAGAAACCCATAAAACATTTCCACCAGAGATCGTACTCCACATAACATCACTTCCATCATTAGTTAAAAATGATCCAGGAAGTCCTAATGGTAATCTTGCGACACCACCATCGTTTTGTGTAATTATATCACCACGTGTAGTTAATACAGCGGCAGTATCACCTTGAGCAACAATACTCCATACCGTTGCGTCTGAACCTGGTTGAATATTTAATTGTTGATCTTTTAAACAAACATATGAGTTTGAAGAATATCTAACTACACTTCCAACTTCATAAGTTGTTAGAGCACTATAAGTACCTAACCATTTAAATCCTTCTACGACAACTTTCCAATACGTTGCGTTAACCGTACCAGCAGTTACAGCAGGTCTTTCATTTGTATTATCTAAAATACAAACATAAGAATTACCACCGTATTGAACCGTGTCTCCAGTTTTGTATCCTGTACCGTGAGAATAAACTCCAGTAGCATTGAAACCTGTTGTGATTACATCCCAATAAGTATTGTCGGCAGGAGTTTGTCCTGCTTCTTCTTCAGTATTAATATATACATAAGAATATCCACCGTGAGTTACGACATCACCTTTTGAGTAAACCGTACCTGCGTTGTAAGAATCTTCAAATTGTAATCCTTCTGAATAAACTGAAAAGTTTGCCTGAGCAAAGTCATCTGCTGTAGCACCTGAAGTGTGAGCAGTTGTACATCTATATTGGTATGAACCAAACTTAACAACATCATCTAATCTGTAATATTGTGTAGTTGTCCAATCGCCTAAAAATGCAACACCTTCGCTGAATAAAGTAAAGTTTGCTAAATCTATTGTTGAGTCACCACCTGAAGCAGATGTGTGTTCAGTTGTAACTCTATATTGTCTACCACCGTATTTAACAATATCACTTATTCTATATTGTGTATCGGCAGCGTAATCGCCTCTAAAAGTAATTCCGTCTGTGTATTGTTCAAATTTTGATTGGTCTAAAACTGCACTTGAAGATGTATGAGCAGTTGTACATCTAAATTGTTTACCACCATAAGATACTAGGTCGTTTAATTTGTACCAAGTTGAATTAGCGTAAGTACCTTTATAGTAAAAAGATTCTCCGTGTAATTGCCAATAATTGGTATAAGTTCCTGGGTCTGTATAAAATAAACCTTCGCCTGATGGTGATGTATGGTTTGCTATACAAACGTATGAATTACCACCGTATTTGATTATGTCATCTATAACATAACCTGTACTAGTTGCCCAATCACCTCTCCATTTAAATTTAAGTCTACCTAGTTTAAAATCTGCCATTTGTTTCTCTCTATATTTTTATTAAACAGCACTCTGGTATGTTGTTGTACCAATACTTGCTGTTGTACTTTCAAAAGTATCAAAGTCATCACTTCCCAATTGCGACCTACTTACGCCTTGATTACTTCTTTTTACTAAATCTCCACTACTACTATTTATAAGAAAAGTTGTAGTAGGATTATCTGAAAAGTTAATTTGTTGAAATTTATCACTATCATTATTAAAGTATCGTTTCTTAACTTGACCAACTACAATACTCAATCCAGTCTTTGGAATTAGTGTGAAAGTTACTACGGTATTATTGACTAAAGTAAAGTCTGAAAACGCAACTTGTTGAACTCCGTCTAAAAATACTGCAATCCTTGACTCATTTAATACTGGTGTTGATATTGTAAATTGATATGCTGTACCGTCAGTTGTAAAATAACTAACATCAAACATCTCTAGTCTTTCATCTACGTAATCTGTTTCTGCTCTTGCGACAAAATCTGATTTACCGTCTTCATAATACTTTGATACTTCAATTGTTTCTGAACCTTTATTAGGGTCAATTGAAGTTAAGTATAACATTCCATCTTTTGTTCTTCTTATACCATTAAAAGATTTCTGTTTTACTGAAGCAGCAGGTGTATGCGAAACTAGATATGCCATATTTTTCTATATTTATATTTTTCCTATGTTAATGCTAAGATACTAGCATATGCCTCAACATCTACTGAACTTGAATCAGGAGATGGATCAGCAACTACTCGTATAATATCGTTGTTTTCTAAATTTACAGGTTTATCTAGTGTTAAAGTATTGTTTGGTGGAACTTCTAAACTCTTACCTATATGATAAAAAGTAGAACCTCCGTCAGTTGTAACTTTAACATTTACCGTAGCACTAGCAGTTGAACTTTTATTTGAAACATATACAGCGTGAATTACTGCTGTTTCACTTGCACCAGCAGTGAATAAGTTTGCTGTTGAATCATCTACTACTGGAACGGTTATTCCTGCATTTTTAAATGTACTTGCCATAATTAACTACCGAAAACTATTGAATACGCTAATGCGTCTCCATCCATTGCAACTTGACCATCTGAATCTGGTAATGTTATTAATCTATCACCAGTAGGTTCAACAACTGATAAAGTTGTTTCGTATGCGTTTTCTAAATATCCTTCAAAAATTAAATTAGAACCGTTTAAAGTAATATCATTACTAGTTACGGCACCTGCCTGTGTAACAGATTGTAAGTTTACAGCACCTGCACCACCAACTTCTTTAACAACTCCACCTGATGTTTTTGAATATAACTTACCATCAGTTAAATTCATTGCCAATTCGCCTGGTGATAAAGCAGCAGCACCTGGAATTTGATTTGGAGTTTCTGATCTTTTTATTTTTATTATAGTTGCCATTACTTATATTTTCTATTCATTTTTGCTTTAAATTTTATTCTATTGATTAACTTTAATTTTGTTAATCTTCTATCTAATTCTATTCCTAATTTTCTACCGATTTTTTCTAATTCTTTTTTAGTTTTAGTCTGCAAATCTTTCATAACGATAACTTTGCTTTTTACAGGTTTGTTAACCTTGTCATAACTTCCAATAATCCAATTGGTAAATTTTGACCAAAGTTTCATTAGAAAGAACCTCCGTCAATAGTAGAAACTTCAACTTCTCCTGCTGTAACCGTAAAGTTGTCTGAAGTAAATTTAGCAACACCTTTGTTTGAATTAGAAGCGTCTTCTCCTGCAACTTTGATTGTATTGTTATCAACAATCGTGTTAATACCTTCGCCTGCTAAAAACTCTAAATTTTCTTCTAAATAAACTCTTCCTGTTGTAGAAGATTCATCTGTTAAAGTAATAAATGGATTTGCAAGTTTAGTTGTTGCAATTGTAGAATTTGCAATCATTGAGTTTTGTATACCTAATGCTTTTAATCTTAATGCGTCTGCGTTAACTTCAATAGAACTATCATCAACTGCAACGTCTAATTGATTACCGTCTTTTGTTAAAGCGGCACCAGCAGTTATTTGACCTGCACCAGAGAATTGAGATACATCTAAATCAGTTGTTCCAAAAGTAGGAGCACCTGTATGTGTAAATGTATAACCATTGTTTTGATTTAAAACACCTTCTTCAACAAATACGAAAGCACCACCTGATAATTCAGCAGGTTGATCTTCTGGAGTTGCTCTTGTTAACACCCAATTTGTTGAACCTGAACCTGTATTAGTTACCGTGTATATACCGTTTTGAGTTGCGTCTGTTTGATCTTTAACTAAAACTCTATCGTCTGTATTCGCAGCCGTACTATCTAAAACTAAAACTGCCTGTGTACTATTGTTTGTTAAAGTTGCACCAACACCAAGACTTCCGTTATTGTAAGTTGCTGATAAATTTTCAGTTGTAGCAATTTTACAAGAAGGTTTAGTATCTAAACCTTGAGCAACTTGGTCAACATACATTTTGTTTGCAAGTGAATTGTCTGTAAATCCTGCTCTATCTTCATAACCACTAGGTACAATTACCGTACCTGTTCCGTGTGGCGATAAATTAATATCTTTATTACTTGCTATTGTAGTTATTGATTGACCGTTTAATGTAAGGTCATCTACAACTAAAGAAGTTAATCCTGCAATATCAGTTTCAGTAGCACCTAAAGTTAATACTGAACTACCTATTGTTGTTTGAGGATTTGCTATATTAGCATTTGAAATAGCAGCAGAACCCGATAAGTTTGAATTTGTTAATGCTGTAGCAGTTACCGTTACCGTATTATCAGTAACCGTTTGTGTCATACCACCTGTACCTGCGAAAGTTAATGTTTCGGAAGTATTGTAAGTATCTGTTCCTGTATCACCTGCTAAATTAATAAATTGATTAACGGTTGTAAAATCTAAATTTCCTGATCCATCAGTTTTTAAAAACTGACCAGCAGTACCATCTCCGTCTGGTAAGACAAAAGTTTGTGATCCTGTTACTGCATTGGGAGCTCTAATTCCTATGTAGTTAGTACCGTTATTAGTACCTTCATTAAATCTAACTTCACCACCTTCTGTTAAGTGATTTCCTACGTTTAATGTATCTATTGCTAAATTTGAATCTACTATTACTGCGCCACTACCTGTTAAGGTACCAGCCACGTGATCTAGCATATCAGTAAAATATTGACCTCCAATTACTGATACATTATTTGCGTCTCCATTACTATCAACGCCACCTTCTCCTATAAAAATTCTATCTCCAAGATTACCTTGTGATCCTGTTCCATATGTGTATGCTAATTCACCTAATTTTAGTGTTGCTGGTGCTGAAGTTGCTGGACTTCTTTTTATCTGTATTACCGTTGCCATATTTCTACCTTAAAAACTTCCGCCGTTAAATGTTAGTGTTCCAGTAGTGGTAACTATTTCGTTTCTAGTTACGAATTTACCATCACTAGCTCTGTATTGTAATAATGCGCCATCATCTAAAGAAGTTACGTCAACATCACCTAATAATTTTAAAGAAAGAGAACTATTTTGTAATGAAGAACCCGAAGGTAAAGTTACAGAAACCTTTTGTGGTCCACTTGATGTGGGAGTATTGATTTTTGCTGTAATCGTCATTGACCTCTCTCTTTAACAATATTTATAATACTTTTAACTTGTTGTTACGTTAGGTCTTACAGATATTATACCCTCAATTACTCTAGTTACAGCGCCAGTTGCTGTCTTTGTGATTTCTACATCATAGACATACCTCTCTGGTGCGTCTAAAGTAGAGGTTTGTGCCGAAGTTAGACTTAATGCGACAACGCCTGAAGTTGCGTCTGTAGCAATAAGTGATGTAATAGATGTTCTTGTTCTAGTTGACGCATAACCCTTTGCCATCTTAGCTTCCGTTGTGTATCCAGTCAAGTCAAATGGGTTGCCATTTGCGTCTTTGACCGTAATATCGGAACTGAATGTTGCGCCTTGATCTATTAATAAATTAGCTATTGCTGCCATTGTCTTCTATCGGTTGTACTTTTTCTTTCTTCATTAATTCTAAAATCTTTTTATTATAAAATTCTGTAAGAACACTTATTTTTTCCAACTCAATATCGTGTCTAACTCTGGAAGCTTCAATTTCTTGTCTTGCTGTAATACGATTTCTCAATCCTATACTAAACTTCGTTTCGTCATACACTTTTCCATCTATGGATATTGCCATTATAAACTCCTTTTGTTATAATATATTTACTATTTATACGCTTTTAAAGGTACTTTCAAATCTTTAGGATAGATAATTGTTTGTAGGCAATTGTCTTTTTTACCACCACATACCCAATATTGATGGTTACTTACTATCATATTTCTATCATAATCCTTATTAAAATTATCAAAATAATACTTCAACCATCTAGTATTTGTTCTTTGCCTACTAATAAAGTAAAATTTAGGATTAAGTTTTTCTATAAAATCTATCTGTTGATCTAATACAGGATGATTTATATGTACACCATCTCTCTTTTTAGACCCACCAGTTTCTCTAAAATCTTTAGAATATAGAAATCTATTCCACAATCTATAAACACCTTCACCAAAAAACTCTCTATGATATATTGTTGATATTACCTTTACATCATCTCCATCACAACTTACAGATATAGCAGTTTGTTCATCTATATTAAACTCTTTATCTGTATAATTTTTCCAATATGGATCAGTTTTACTATCAACAACATCTTTAAAAATATTATCAATTTGAATACGATACTTTTTAGGTAATTCAGTAGGTGTAAATGTATAATTATTTAACATCTGTAAATATCGCCAATGATTTTTTGTTTGTAAAGTTTTCTACATTTTGACTACAATGAAAAAACTTACTAGGAAACATAATTGCCTGATTAAAATTATATGTAAAATATTCTTTAACACTAAATCCTCTTTTGTCTTTTATATGTTTAAAGTCTAAACTATCAGGTAAAGATATATTTGAATCAAACTCTTTTATCTTTTCTTTTCGTTGTTCAAAAGTTAATACTGATTGCCAATCTTGTGTGTAATAATCATCTAAACTATATGCTATATCTGCCCATTGATTCATTATGAAAATACCACCTTGTGGTTGTTTATCTAAAGGAACAATTATAGTATAGTGAGAGGTTTTTGTTTTACCACTATCACAATGTAATTTATAAGGTTGTTTTAAATCGTAAATATGAGCATCCCTTATAGAAAACTTTCCTATATGTTTTGCTATCTTAATTGAAATTGAAGTTAATAATTTTTGATAATATAAAGTTAAGTTACCTGTTGAGGATTTAAATTCTTCTTTATTATTATATGTAAATGAGTTTAATTCTTTATCAGATAAAAAATCATCTATTATAAAGTTTTCGTACATCATCTAATTTATTCGCCCAATTTTCTTTTGTAACCCAAGTTACATTATAAACTTTATCTTTATCTTCACCAGCACCGCCGACACCACCTTGTGGCACGGTTGCTAACCAAATACTATCATCATAATGCAATCCTTTTAAATGATATTCTTTAAATGCTTCTTTATGTATTGCATAATTAGAATAAGCATTAAAAATGTCAAAACATATATTTTTCTTTAAATGATCTAACATCATACCCATTCCTTTACCTCTATGTGAAGTAGAAACCCATTGACAAGAACTATACATATGTCTTTGATTTGGACTATAAAGAATTGACTCTGATAAATTTTCCATATTTATTTCTAATTGATTACCTGATTCTGCGTAAAAATAACTTTCAAAATCTTCTAAAAAAGCACCAAAATTTAAAATCTTAGCAGCGTAAGTAGCAATAACTTCATTATCTTTTTTAAGATACAAAGCAAAATCATCTCCACCAAATACCATAGATTGACTAAAAAATTCATCAAACTGATAAGGGTATTGTTCTTTAGATAATGATTTTAAAAAGTTTTCAAATCCTATAAAATCATCATTTACCTCTACATCTATATTTCTATCATTGAAAAATTTAAACATTTCAGGATGTTTATCTTCAAATGACTTATCTATTTTTACTGATTTATGATTATCTATTATTGCCATAACTATATTTATATTTCTCCTTGACTAATTTTCTAAATGATTTTTTATACAGACCTTGCCATATAATTTGATATTGAGATTCCTTATTCATATTAACTACCCAATGTTGATTACCAGTATTTGTCCATCTGATTGCACCATCATAAGCAGGTAATATCTTGCCGTTGAAACAAGAATAACAAGATTTTACGTGATTTAAAACCATATTAAATGTATTAAGAACATTAAAACTATGTACTCTATCACTCTCTAACATAGGTCTAGAATCGTCTGGAATATCATTATGTTCAGTTACAATACCACCAGCATCCAAAGCACTAACATAAATGTGACCAACATACATATAAGGAAATATTTTATCTTCAAAAAACTTTTTTAGTGTTGGAAGATAATGTGATATATTAGTCCATTGACTATTTTCTTTTACTTCTTTTACTTTGTTTCTGTATTCATTTTCAGTATTAAATACAGGAGTAAATTTAGATATTTGATCTCTATAATCACCAGTTTCATTTAAAGCAGTTACACTTCTCCAACCTCTTGCAGGAATTAAATCTCCTTTAGAACCTGGATAGTAAATATTACTTTCAAGGTCATTTAGTCCTTCTCTTTTATAATCAGCGTCAAATGGTTTACGCCACTTGTTTTCTGGTATATCTTTTACTTCTTCAAGTATCTCTTTATAAGGTACCGACCAAAAGTCAGATATATCAGCAAAATCTACTGATTTAAGTATGTTATGAAATTCTTGGTTATCTGTTCTCATTTATCCATTTCATCCAATATTCTAATAGTGAATGTCTATCTCCGTTTTTTAATCCAATCCATAAATGTTTGGTTGGTTCTACTCCGTTGTCTTTACATAACTTATCAGTTATGTGCTTATATTTATCATACAACTGGTTGGGTGTTATAGACATCATTAAGTATCTCATTAAATCTACACCTACCATATTAACATATGTGTAACCTGCTTCTAATTCAAATACATTAATAGGTTTTTTACTATACACTATTCCAATTCTGTGATATTGAACACCAAAACATTTACTAAAACTAAAAGCAGTATAAGCAACTTTACTCAAATCAAATGTTTCTTTTACTCCACTATTACCTGCCCACGCAAGGTCAACTATTGATGGTTTCTCTAATATGTGGCAAGTATCTGGATGAACATCTCCTGTTCTACAAAAAGGTAAACTTATAACATCTATTTTATTGTTTAATTTAATTCCTGCTTTCATAAAAAGTCTAGCATAAGCAGGGTAAGCTTTGTATTCTTTTTCTACACACACAGGTCTTAAACTATGTTCTGGTAAAACATTATGGATAAATTCTGAAACTCCATTAGTAATATAAACATATGGAAACTTTTCTAAACCTTTAAACTTAATATGACCTTGATTTAACCAAGGTATAAATTTTGCTTTAAAATCATCACAAATAATTTTTTTATTTACCGTTAAATCATTGTGATTATAATGATTAGCAAAATATTCTTTTATTTTTTCTGTTATTTCTGGTAATTGTACAGGTAAAGATTCTATATATCCGTTATGGTACATTTTATTGCCTCCTCAAATTCAGTATGATCTTTAAATATATATGGTAGACAAAATACAGCAGTTGATACATTTTCTGATCCATCTTCTAATATATAACCTATCTCTCTCATCTTTTTAATAAATGTTAATGATTGTCTTGGAGTTTCAAAATCTATTGCACCCATACAACCAAATTGTCTTGTAACACCTTTTATTTGTGTATGTTCTAAATCTAATTTATCTATTTCTCTAATTGTTTCTAAAGCAGCAGCACAACCAACAGGATGTCCTGAATAAGTAAAACCGTGATTAAACATTTTAACTGACTTTTCTATTCTTTCATTTATTAGACACGCACCCATAGGAAAATAACCATTAGTAATACCTTTGCCTAGTATAATCATATCAGGATTAAAATTTATTTTTTCAAAGGCAAACATAGTACCTAGTTTACCAAAACCTGTAACCGTTTCATCTAATATTACTATACCACCTTTAGTTTGATATTCTTTTAATATTGACCATATATCATCTGACCAATCATAAACACCACCTGCACCAACAACTGGTTCTATTATAACAAAAGACATATCGTATAAACCTTTACAAATACTAATCAAATCATTTGCGTCTTCAAACTTATGAACACTCATAGGATTTTGTATATCCCAAAATTTATTAATGTCTTGGTCACTTGCATTAGCACTTAATATAGTTGATCCGTGATAACTATGTTTTCCACAAACTGCAATATTTTTACCTGATAATTTAATTGCTGTTTCAACAGCAGCACTACCGCTATTTGTAAAATAAACTCTACTCATCTTTGTTCTTTTACAAATCTCATTAGCATATTGTTCAGTTGTCTGACTATGATAACCAGAAAAATTACTTGCATAAGGTAATTTTACTAATTGATTCATCATAGATTGTTTTATTTTACTATTTGAATAACCTAATGACACATTCCAAAGACCAGACATTGTATCTTTTAATACTCTTCCATCTTTTAAAAGTAACTCATCTTGCGAAGCAGTGATAACTTCATCAGCACCAATATGTATTTTACTAAAACTTAATATCTCTTTTATCGCCATAGTAAATACACCTCGTCCCAAGGAGTTATATTTGCATAACTTGTTCCTTGAAATCCTAATCTGTTATTAAACTTTAGATATTCTTTACTACACATTGTCCAATTATATCTCCATTGTCCTTTAGTAATCTTAACTAACTCTCTTGCTAATTTTATTCCTGCACCGTGTTTTTTTGATATTAAAAAACCATCATACATTTCATTATCAACTATTGTATACCAATAAACGCCTTGCAATTCCCACCAATCATCATAATATCCTAACCAATTATTTTTACCTCTATAAAACTTTTTAACCCAAGGCCAAAATTTTGCTGCTAAAAGTAAATGTTTTTTCCACTCGTTAAAATCTTTATGCCAAGTATCTTCTAAATCTTGTTTAGATACCCACTCTAATGCGTGTTCGTGTGCTATTTCTTTAATCATAAATTACCTATCAAGTGTATTCTATCATCCCACGAAGCATTAACAGCAGTGTGTTTTTTATTTGTATCAATTATATAATAATTTCCATTTGCTGGCAATCTTGCTAATCTATCTTCTATAACAAAGAAACAATTGTCATTTGTAATTATGGGGATATGGAATCTTCTACATTGATCTCTATGATAAGAATAACAAGTTTTACTTTTTAATCTCATCAATCTAACTCTATATAAATTGTGTTCTTTTATAATAGAGTTGATGTAAGGTATATCAAATAAAGGATATGTAAATTGTACTTCTTTTTCTGGTAAATCTCTAGCACTACCAATACCAGCAAAGGGGTCTTTGATAGTTTCTGTACCTTGTAAACAAATTTGTTCTTTCCATTTAGGTAAGATTTTTAATTCATTTTTTATTTTATTCAAATCATACATTTTAATTTTTCAACCAATTCACTATCTATTTTAGATAACCATTTTTCATAACTAATTACTTCATAGTCAATATATTTATCTGTTCTAAACCTCGCCCATTTCCAATCAAACGCAACAAGTTGATTGCCATTCATTGTCAAATTACTTAATGCACCATTAAGTTTAAATACATTTTTCTCTTTAAAAAATTTATACATTTCTAAAGTCTGATCTGCTAAATCATCAGCAAGTTTAAATTTATTATTTCTTAAAGTATTTAAATCAGGTCCATAGTATCTAGTGATAATATAGTTATTACCAACCTCATATAATTCAGGCACCCATTTACTTTTTAAATAGTTTAACCAAAAGACTTCGTTTTTTAAAAAAGCAAAGTTGTCTTCACCTTTATAATCAAAAGTTTTTTTAATATATCTCTTACCGTCCGTTTTTATTAATTTTTCAATCATCTATAACTCTTATTTTTATCTCTTTATCATAACTAGGAAATATATAACTAGGATCCAAATGATGTTCTTTTCTATCTTTAGTCTTATTAGGATAACCAATACCGATTAAGAGTCTGGAGTTTTTACTACCTAATATTTTATCAACTTCTATACAATCAAATCCACCACAAAAACCAGTTTTATATCCTAACATATGTGCTGTAAGGTTTAAATATCCTGCCGCTATTCCTATAGACTCACCAACAAAAAAACTTAAATCAAAATCTGACCAAGTTTCATCATCTTCATTTTTTGCCAATTCATATTCAGAATTAAATACTACTAACAAGTTTGCTAAGGTTTGTGAGTTAGTTTTTCCATAATTTCCTTTTTCATCTGGCCAATCTTCATAAGGATAATTAAAACGAGCTGTATTATTATATATGTCTTCAATTATTTTTCTATTTTTTATGAATACTACATTATACCATATTCTTTGTTGTTTAGAAGGACATTGTGAAACTGCTGTCTTAAACAATTCCATATCTTCATCTTTTATGGATTTTGTTAAGTCCCAATTTCTTTGCGTTCTTTGAGATTGTTCTATAATATCTTTATTAATCATAAGGTATAAAATAAGGTGACCACCAACCAGTCCAACCTTTCTCCATTAAATGATGATGTTGTCCTAAACTACAAATACTAAAAATAGGATCAGGTACTTCATCATAAATGTGTTCTATAATAGGAGAACATACTCCTCTTACAACTTCAAATCCATATCTTCCGACTAATTTGTATGTTTCGTAATCTATCTCTTTATAATAAAACTCATCACTACCTTTATAATATTTTTTTAAATATTCTTCATCATTTGATTTAAACTTTTTCCATATATGTGATACATCACCTGTCCAAGAAACAATAGATGAATTGAGAGGTGTATGAGCAGGTTCTCTATACCAAGTATCGTCCATCAATGTAAATTTTTCTCTAATTAAGTTTGGTAATTCATTATAGATAACTACATCTAAATCAAAATATAAATTTTTTCCATCTCTAAACTTATCATACATTTGAAGTTTATTATACCAATTACCATATAAATCAGTTTCAATAACTTCAAAAGAATCATATTTAAGACCAGAGTATTTGTCTATCATATGTTTCAAGTTTCTAACGTGCCAATCTGTAAACTGATTACCAGTCCTACAACATATTATTCTATCAGGATTCATTATAAAACTTCTTTACATTTAATATCTCTAAACTTTTGTGTATTAGTTCCTACACTTGCTCCTTTTGGAATTCTATGTAATCTTCCTTGAGGATCAGTTGCTTCTCTATGTTTTCTAATATCTAAAATTTTAACTGGATTAAGAGGAGTAGGACTATTAGCATATTTTTCAGGATAATCAGGATCGCTTGGATCTTTTACGGTAAGATTGTGTCCATTACTAGCACCTATAGCAATTTCATAATCATCAAATTGATTTCTTGGTCTTCCTTTTTGAGGATATCCTATACCTAAACCATAAAATATTCTATGAGTTTTTTTCACAGCACATTCTTTATAGATACCCAATCTCTTTTCCATTTCCCAATTATAGTCAGGAGATTTATCTATGTACTTGTTAGGTCCTGTGTGGTAACCTAATTCAGCGGCCGCTCTCATAACTAACCCCATTGATATTCCCATAGCAGTATGACCGTTTTGTATTCTACTAGGATTGTTTCTGCTTTGTAAAGAACCACTTGGTTCACAATTATACATTGTAGGTGGTGTTTTGTGTACCCACATCATAAAAAAGTTTGCGTTCATTTGAGCATTTCTAAATTGTGATGGTGGACTAAATCTATATGTTGATCCCCACGACCATTGATATAAGTCCTCAATAACTTCTCGTTTTGTTGCATAGTAAATATCATAATATGCTTCATATTGTTTAGAAGGAGTATTACAAGCAACCCAATTTAAATAATCAATATGTTCTTTTGGTATTTCTTTACTAAAATCCCAATTTCTTTGACACTTACAAATTTGTTTCATAAGTGCTTTTTCTTTTTCTACTAGTTTTTTAAAATCGTCCATATTACTATTTATTCCAATGCTTATCAATCCAAGATGTATTATGTTCGTGTATAGTCTTACCTGGACCTGTAAAATGAACAACTTTAATCTTTTCATTTACATCATCCATTATCATATATTCTGTTTTAAATTTATCACAATATATTTTATTTAATTCAAGGTTTTCTTTAAAGTCTGTTGAATACTTACATATCCATTCCTCAGGTGTTGTTGTTAATTTTGTCTTATATTCTTGTATCTTCCAATTAACATAGTTTTGTTCACCATAGTATTTAAAATTTACATCACCGTTATTATAATAATGTAATTGCCAATAGTCAGGATTTTCAGCAAAATCATCAAATACATATTTTAAACTACCAGATTTAAACTTATAAAATCCACCATTTGTTTTTAACTTTGATTGCCACCATATACCATAAGTAACTAATTCACCATACTTAACTGGATGTCCTATAAGGTCATCTACATTGCCCGTAATCACTTGGTCAATATCCATAACTATAATGTCATCTCCAGGTTTCTGATAAGCAAATTGTGGACTAAAAAATTTTAGTTTGTGCCAATGTTTCTGTATCTTATCATAATGATTATAAGGCAATACAACATCTGCCTCAACATCTGTATCACTAATACAAACAAACTCAAATGGTATAGTAGAGTTTCTTTTTAAACTTCTATAAAGTTTTGATACATAATCTGGTGTATAAAAACCTTTGTGATATACGGTACATATTTTAAGCATTATATTTTCTCCATACAGCGTCAAAGTCTTTACAAACACAATGCACTATCTTTGTTTCTTTTGGTATAAAATGTTGAGTATCAAAAAAATAATGCCATTCATTATCTAACCATTGTATATTAATTAGATTTGTTTCTTTCTTATATGAAAAGATTGTTTCATTATCATATCTAAACATATCAACAATGTTTTGAGGATATAAACTTGTATCACTTCTTAATTTTGTCATTAAATCTATTGTATCTTTAAATCCACCAAAAAAATTTAATTTAATTATATCTTCTTTTCTAGCACCAATAATACCAGTATTAATAACATCATTTTTAGGATGTAATCCTTTATCTAATAACATTGCTTGACAATTAAAATACTTTGCTGTTGGACTTCTAATACTTTGAAATACATCTCTATCTTTTTTAACCATAGAGTTATTATTATATACACAAATACCTTTTGATAAATCCCAACGGTCAAAAAAAGATTCCCTAGTTAAAGGTACTGCGTCAAAATCTAAATATAATATTTCGTCATACTTTTCTGCTAAATGATATAGTAAATGTATTTTATAGAAATTTATTATTTCATATCCAGTTAATTCTGGAAAGTCATTTTTTAAGTTGTTTGCAAATGTTAAATATTGTTCATCATATTTAAATAGAATAAACTCAGCACCCATACCATTAGCATATTTTAATTTAGACTCAACTAATTTATCGTAATGTTTTTTAAATGCGTTTACGGTAACACTTGCTTTTTCTGTCGTATCATATTTTAATTTAGATTGACCATAATGTTCTTCTGCTGGAACATCAACATAAACACTATATACTATTCGTTGCATATTTTTCCTATCAATGTAAATCTAACACCTCTATCATCATCAATTTGATCTTCAATTAATACTTTAGCATTATCTGGCAATTGTGATTTAAATTCTTCTATATTATCTACACAATTTTTGCTATCGTGTATATCATATATGTTATGTGATTGAAAGGCAAAGTAAGTATTTTTAAATCTCTTCCACCAAGGTGTTTTGTATTCAGGAGATGGTCCCCAATCTTTCATTGATTTCATATTTTCGCAAGAAGTATTAATAACTAAATTACATCTTTTAAATAAATCCCAATCTTTATCTTCTTTAAATCTATGCCAAACTCTTTTATCAAAAACATCACCTTCAATAAAATCAACTTTTGGATAATCTTTATATATTTTTTTTGATTTTAAAATAACTTTTCTATCAATGTCAATAGCAGTAATTAATTTAACATCATCATAAAAAGCAGGTACTAATATACTTCCATACCAACAACCAAATATTACTACTTCAGATTCTTTATTTAATATATTTAAACTCTTAATGTGATTAATTAAATTTAATTTAGATTTAAATTGATTAGGACTATAAGAATCTAATAAATCTTTATTTTCTCTAACATCTTCCATTGTATATTGTAATAGTTTTATATCAATCATTTTCTTATAATCCTATCATTTATAACTAGTATATCTAATGCCGTTTTTTCAAATGTTCTAATTGCGTCTTCTGGTGTTTCAACAATAGGTTCTTGGCAATTAAAACTTGTATTCAATAACATAGGTACACCAGTTATTTTATAAAATTGATCTATTAAATTATATGTGTCAAGCATACCTGCGCCTGCTGTATGAACCGTTTGTATTCTAGCAGTACCATCAATGTGAGTAATCCCAGGTACTATTGATTTTTTATCTTCATTTACTTTAACTATCCTTGACATATAAGGACTAGGTCCACCAATAGTATCAAACCAATTTTCATAATGATCCTCCATTACTACTGGTGCAAATGGTCTAAAGTCTTCTCTCATTTTAATTGTTTGATTAATAACATCTTTAATATCTTTTCTTCTTGGATCTGCAAATATACTTCTTTGACCTAATGCTCTATTACCACTTTCAGACCTACCTTTAAACCAACCCACTATTTTTCCATCAGCAATTGCTTGTGCTATTTCTTTATAATTCCAATCTCTACTTCCACCTCTATAAGGATATTCTTTTCCACCCCAATCATTTACCGAAACTTTCATCTTATTTAACATATAAAAAGCGTGTTGATAAACACCTATTGATTGACCTTCATCGCCAACAGCAGGTGGAACAAAAATCTGTTCATAATGTTTTGTAAATTCCTCATTCATATAACCGTTATAAGCAACACCACCTGATACGCAAAGATAATCACAAGTTTTTAGCGGATAGATATATTCTTTTATTTTATCTATCGTAAATTTTTGTAAAGTAAATGCTAAATCTGGTTTTCCATATTCTTCAACTTTGATTAATCCGTGCATTGGTTGTTTCTTTTCTGTTATCTCTCCAGCAAGTATTGTTTCAAATATATCATAATAGTATTGACTAAATTTTCCATAACCAACTAACCCCATTAATTTACTTGCACCTAACGAACCAAATCCTGTTAGTTTAGACATATGATTCCATAACCAACCTATTGGCAATTCTTTTGATAAATCTTTTATGTTTTTATCTTTATCAACAAAGATACATCTATAATTATAACCAATACCATCAATAGCAACTATATCTGATTCATCAAATCCAGAATTGATAAACGCATAAGTGGCGTGAGATTGATGATGGTCTATAAAATACATATTATCTTTTAAATAATAGTCCCACAACTTTTTAGGTTTAAAATCTAATACTTCTTTAGGTATTAAATCTTTACACATTCTAATACCACCAACCGTCATTGAATAACCTAATACTCCCTCTCTTGGTTTTTTAAAATATTCTTTAACAAATTCATTATTTAATCTATAATCATTTGTATTTAATAATTCCTGATGAGCATAAGAGTCCACTTGAAATGGAAGATTATGTTTAAATCTAGTATGTCTTTCTCTTTGATTATGCCACACACCGTCATATGTATTGTGGTCGTGTAGATTTAATGCAACTGCAAATATTTTAGTCATCTATTGGTTCCAATTCATCTTGTAATCTTTCTGATTCAGTTAACACTTTAGCATATTTTCTCATAGGAAAATGACCTTTTGGTGGAACAAATTCAGTACAAGTCTTACAATAATTTTCATATTTAAATAATCTAAAATTCATCATATCATCAACATTTTTTTGTGTCAATGGAAATGCTCTGGACAATTCAGTATTATTAGCAAACTTTTTACTACAATGT
>VTLG01005830.1_pt1 | contig 36870 bp, 56 predicted proteins | sample 4694571 | NCBI WGS metagenome assembly VTLG01 (sample SAMN12604809, study PRJNA352737) | marine metagenome | biome: ENVO:00000447; feature: ENVO:00000209|ENVO:00000569|ENVO:01000036; material: ENVO:00002151; isolation source: viral sequences binned using virsorter ...
ATCCGCAGGAATGCGCTCCCGTTGGAGGTACAAATTTAAATGAGGGTCTGAATGGGTCTGCGTCCCAATCCATTTCAGCATCTCCAAGTAAGTTAAGGGAATTGGCATCAGAATAAATAGTATCTGAGATCATCATAGCATCCTCTGGCAAACTTCCACTCGGAGATAGCTTTATTTTGTAGCCTGAACACCCTCCACCTTCTAAGTGGATACCCAAGTACCCTTCTCCATTGAGAGTCTGATCGACTTTCTTTTGCGCTGCCTCTGTTATCCTCATTAGTCGTAACCATATCCACCCTTTTGTTGGATCATACTGTTCCCCTGCATCATGTCAAAGATGCTTTCATGCTGTGACATAATCTCGTTCATTACCTTTCTTTGGGCAACGTCCTCATCTCTTAGCTTTGAGATCTCATCTGTCAAGCTGTCTATTCTAAACCCTAGCACATCTAGCCCTGAGATAGCCTTGTCATGCTCCTGAAGCTCCATGATTGCAGCCTCATTATTATGTATGGCTATGCCACAGTTCTTAGCTTCCTGCTCAAGAGCAGGTATAGCTACACCCTGTATGCCTGCCAGCCTTTCAACTTCAGCGGATAAAGATGAAGCCCACCATATAGCGCCACTTGTCTGAGCGATTAGGAACAGTATTGCCCCAAAGAATTTAGCATCTATTTTCATTTGCCCGTTCTTCCGGTATGCCTCCCTCTAAATAGTTTATTAAATGGGTGGGTAGGCTTATATAGCTGTGATAAATAGTGCTTGAGAAGTGGGGATGGTGATTCATTTCCAGTAGTACGTTGATAGATCATCGGTCTTTTAATTTCTCCCCTATATTTTTAATGGCATCAGATGTTGTACCAACAAAGAGCCAGGGCAATAGCCCATGTATTAAAGACACTACCGACAACACCAATAGATGAGCTGTTAATTTAACAGTGAACCATAGGTGTTGAAGGTAGGTTTCTTTTACGAACTCAAGATGTTTAGAGATTGCCATTGCTTCCACCAAAGGACATATTTATAGATAGGGACACTTTGATATCACTTCTTTCCCAATCTCCGTCTAGCCCCATGCTTGCAGTTGGGGTAACCTCTAGGCCATCAGCTACAGGTATAGCATATCCTGCGCTAAAGTCTAAGCCCTCATATGAAAAGCTATCTATATCCCAATTGGATGTTAAAGATCCTTTAGCTCCCCACAAGTCTAATGAGGTTCCAAGTGTTCCGTCTATATCAAACTCGCTGACGTTCCACTCTACTCCACTAGTCAAGCCAAGACCTTGATAGCTAATAAGGGAAGAACCACCTACAATATGATCACCAGAAGACATCCAATGATAATGCACCCCACCATCAAATAAACCAATTCCCGCTCCATAGCCTACTCCTATATTCTTGGAGTCTGAATGACTTAGGTATACACCATAAGCCCCTACCTCCATATCGTTATCACTTTCATCAAACGTAAAAGTATAACCATCTCCTGCTAGACCTAGCTTGAATTGCCCTGAATCACTTAGCCCCAGACTAATTCCGTCGCTATGACTGATGTTTGAAGACACATCAATCTTTCCCAGGTCTGCGCCAAAAGCTGTGGCGGGTAACAATAATAGTGCTAAAAATGTTCTCATCTTATTCCTCGTTTAGTGTGTCAATCTTTTCTTCCAACCTAATTAGATGATCCATGATCTGATCGAACTGGTCATCCGTTCTTGTTACAATCCTATCTAATCTCTGCTCAACTGTTTCTCCTTTGAATTGTAGTATACTAATTGATTCTCTAAGGTCATAGATAAATGTGAACCCTGCCACAACTATGCCTATAGTAGCTATGATATGACCAAAAGATAAACTTTTACTGAATTGAACTCCGTTTGTCATGTCTCAATATCCTTTTCTGGTAAGGGTGGTTGGATAATACTCCACGCTTCTCCAGTAAAGAAGGCGCAAGCAATAGTTTCTCTCGTTACAGGATGAGTCTTGAATGCCAGGAAAGTCCATTTAGTATTGTCTGGCTTAACTAGCAATGCCCCGCCATTTTCATCTTCGCTATATAGTTTTAGAATAGGGAACTCACCTAATATTTTGGCATGATACTCTACAGCTTCCTCTATTGAGTCCCAACATATAGCATTAACAGGAATCTCTAATGCTTTTATCCCTGCTGATACTGGCATAGCCATCAGCATTAAAGCTATCAATAACCTTTTCATTGTTCTTCTGCAAACTTCTGTCTTTCGTAGGCTTCAATAGTTCTTATGATTTGCTCTGCCCTTCTGTTCTCTCCTTTGGCAACAGCCCATTTAAGTTTAGCCTTCAAGCTGGCTAGGTCTTTGGAAAAATTTTTGTTCTCAAAGTATGATTGCTTTTCCAGGTCTACGTCGTATGTTCTTGCGCCAGTAAAGAACCGCATCCATCTTGCAACCTCAGATAAATCTGTTGGGTTAGACTCCCTATAAGAGCCCCATCCACCCCATCCTCTAGTGATGTATTGCTCTCCCGTTTCTGGGTCAAGTGTTTTTTCTCCAAACACTCCCGCTGGATTAGCTCTATTAATTTCAATGAGGGGAACCATTAGTTGCGCTAACTTCCACAACCTAGCAGGCAACTCTACGCCAAGCAAGTCTTTGCTCTCACCCAAGAATCCTTCCTCTGGAAATTCTACAATAGGCTTCTCTCTAAAGGTGTCATAGTTGGCAAGCTGCTCAAATATTTCTTTAGGGATAGGGCTAATCATTTCAGTGACAAGGGCTTTAGGGTGCGCAAATCTTTGTAGCTCTACCAGGGGGATAGTATTAAGCATTGTAAATGCTTTAATTACACCAGCATTTTCCTTACCAATAAATACAGGAACACGCTTACCCCAGAATGCGCCTATTTCTGATAGGTCTATCTCTCCACTGTCATACTCAAATTGCTCTTTAGCTAAGTGTAATTTCTCTGCTCGTTGCGGGTTAAGAACAAGATGTTTAATTTGTACTGGAAAATTCTTTCGAGTCCACGTATAGAAAGGCATGACTCTCTTCATCCAGTTTCTTTCAAAGTGAGAGAGATCAGAATAATCAAACAGTGCTTCCTTCACCTGGTTACTAGCTATGTCGAAAGCCGCATCATCCTTCGTCATTATTCTCCTGACTTGAGAGAACTGACCATCAGGAAGTTCCTGCATCTGAGTTGTCCAGTATACATCATCTCCTTTCCCGAACTCTGATAGCTTTACTTTCTTGCCATCAGGAGCAACCCAAGCCAGGTCTTCACCGTTCTTTATTTTGTTAAGAGTATTTAGAAAGATAGCATAGCGAGCATTGCCTTCTATGGTTCCACCCACAGCAAAGCCAAACCTAATGGCTGGATTATCTTGCCCCATTCTCTTAGACCATTTCTGGTATTTGCCTCGCCCCAACTGATACTCCATGTTTTCTATCTCATCTCTAACAACATCTTTCCTGTAGTGCCCCGCATTAATACCGCGATCAAGAGCTTCATTAGAGACTCTCTCCATTGAGTAACCAGTATCAGCAAAGTTATCAGCAACCCAGGTTTTGTCATCTATCTTTGGCAGGCTCTTTAATCCTTCTGCCCTAACAGATTTTCCACCATCCGTTAAGCGGTCATAAACCCCCTGTCTTAAAGCATCCCTTCCTTCAAACCTTGCATAGTATTGTAGCTTTGCTGCATCTCCGAAAGTCTCCACAGCTTTAGGAATATTAGAACCCAAACCTGTGACTATATAAGCATTAAAGATATTACCTACAGCATTACGCATATGGTAAGCTGGCCTCACTGCTAGAGTCCATGCCTTCCAGGGGTTTTGTATTCTATCGTAGAACTTAAAGAACTTTTGCAGCTCTTTGTTTGATGCAGATGAAGCACCCATCAGTTCCATCTGTTGTTCTATCTGTTTTGCTATATGCTTTGGAGCTTTAAAAACATCCTGTGATTTCTCTGCATTCTTCATAAAATTACTTTTCGCCTTTCCAGCCAAAGAGTTTGCTATTGAGGCAGACTGACCTTGACTTACAGCCTGAGAATAGGCATCATCTCCTGCATTCTCCGCAGCTTTTAATAGCTCTTCTCTTCTGTACTCGTCAACACCCTTTACGCTAACCCAATCTCTCATATCTTGATCTATAGGCTTCCATATCTCCTCACCATTAGCGCCAATGGTTCTTTGTTCTACAATAGCGGGATCTTGACGGCTTCTTCTCATCCATCTACCCACCCCCAGAAATGGGGGTAACCCTTTGTCTAGGCTGGATACTTTGAAAGCCTGACCAGAATCGGTAACAGTATCAATAAACCATTTCTTCTGCATTGATGTAGCGTGGTCAGCATATCTTAAACCAATGGCTACATTGGGATCAGTATGAAAGAACCTTTGCTCATAAGGAATATCAGCAGGATTCTTCGCAGCCGTACCACCTAACAGCTCTACTTTTTCCGCATTCTTTCTTAGGTTGATATCATCTATGCTTTCTAATGGGTCTGTTGTTCTGCCAGTTCTAAATGTTTCTTTGCCTAAGAACACACTAGGATCTCCCACATCTTTTGTCTTTTCCAGAAGTTCTCTGCCCATAGGGGTGTCAAAGCGTGGAAAGTAATTCCGCATAGTAAGACCCCTAACAAATATCCCTGCAGCCTGCTCTTCCCTTAGAAACTTCTGCATCTTTCTTGACCACTCGTTAGCATACAAAAGTCCATCCTTTCCTAAGATAGCTTCCGTTTGTTTTTTCAGCTTTAGGTCGTCAGCTTTAGTCCATCCTGTAATAATTCCTTTGCTATCATCGTGAAGCTGTGGCCTGTCTAGCCAGCTTCTAAATGCACTATGCACTTCTTCCTCTGATTTTCCAGAAGATTTAATCTTTCCATCCATCCAGTTCTTCATCTCAGGAAGGTCTTTGGCTAACTGCTTCTCTACTCTTTCTCTTTCTCTCGCTGAGAATTTTGCCAGACTTTTAATCTTCCTTTCCTCACCCATAGGAATGTTTAAACCCCTGGCAACATCTCTGGTTCTATCGTGGTCTTTAACTGTTTGCAACCAACGAGCCACTTGGGGAGGGGTGTGTGATCTAATAGCGCCAACTCCAGCCTTTCCAGCGTGATAAATAGTCTTGCCTAAAGCTCCACCAACATATGTTAATGGATCTGTAGCCACATCTCCTACGAACCCCCAGAGCCCACGATACCATCCAGGCAGTGAGGGATCCATAAAGTCTTGAGTCCTGATGTTTTCCTCACTAAACAAACCTCTTTTAGCGCCAGTTAAAAACCCTTCTTTTGGGGTAGTATCTATACCACCAATAGCCTCATAGATGTCTCCACCTAACGCTGTTTCTTTTAGACCACCCAACACCATTCTTCTTGGGGTTTCAAGTTTGGAAAGAGCGCCCATGAAGCCGCCACCTTTAGCTGGAGCTTCTTTTGGTTTTATACTAAGTTCTAATCTTTTCCTTTGCTCATCTTCTGGCAGAGAAAGAAAGTCATCAGTGACATTAGCATTATAGGTTTGGCCCTCATAATCAAATCTTACACTAGCCATCAACTATCTCCAGGTTTTGCACCCCTTCCGCTAATTGTGTACCGCCTAGCTCACCCCTTATCATTTGCCTTGCTATCTCCATTCTTCTCTGGTAATCAGTTTGGTGCGGAGGATTCTTTAAGCGACCAGTACCCCATGCTGCAACCAATTGAGCAGCAGCACTTTCTAGGTCATACTGTGCTATCTCCATTATTTCGCTCCATATTCGCTCGTCTTTGGTCTTTCCTTTTTCCATGCCGAGCTGATGACCAGACAATATTTGTGCCTGTTCGGGGCCAACAAGAGGTACTAATCTTTCATAGGCTTCTCTTGCATTCTTTGGCATATTACCTTCTTTGTATACAGCCTTAACCACATCTGCAAAATGCTTATTACGCTCATAGGCTTCACTCTGTTCTATAATGCCCATACCTCTCTCAAAGAATTTGTCTGGATCTCCACCAGTTGCAGCAATCATAAATCCATACTTTAACATTTGACCAAGCTGCTCTTTTCCTTGAGCAGCCATTGCTTCTTGCTGTTCAGCAAACGCAAGAATATCTGTTGGTGCGCTCCAGGCCTCTTCAGGGGTATATGGAATTGAGGTTTCAGGGGTTAAATCTTCTCCACCAGCCATTAATCCATAACCCAGATTAGCACCTGTTGCACCAACACCTGCGGTAATAATTGGATGACGACGAGCGTATCCCGCAGGAAGCTCTCTAGTTACTGCTGCTGTTGGGGGATATGTAAGGGTTGGTGCGCCTCTTGTTCCACCTACGGTTATAGGCTTACCCGCTGCATCTAGGCCAAATGTTCCAGACTGAGTGCTCCTTCCATACCTTCTTACTAGGTTAGGATTATATGGGTTTACAGCAGGTTCCTTTAATGGTCTAACAGGGGTATATCTTCTTGTCTGTTGTGGTTGAGCAGCTCTTAGCGTTTCAGTAACGCCTTGCGCTCTTCCCGTCTTTCTTAAAGGAATGTTTACTCCCCTTCCCCTCGTTAGCCACGGCCAAAGAGCCCTAGCTCCTCCCATTAACCAGGGGACTGCTGCTAGTGGAGCCGCCATTAGTAGATCCCTCTGGGATACGGGTTCCTATTCATTAGATCTAATCCATATGGATTGCCTGTTGCATAGTATGGGTTATGAGTATTATATTGCATAAGCCTTCTTATCCTATTTCTTTCTTGTCTATCTCTTATATTTTGCCCTAGATTAAATATATTCCTTCTTCTTGGTTCTTCATAAAGATCAGCTCCAACGTAGGTAGCAGCAGATTGGCGATCATCAAACCCCAACTCAGGCCCAGGCCTAATAGGAAGAGGAACAGACCCTACACCAGGAGCCATAGTATCTCCAAGCACATACCCCCTTCTTGGATCTCCATAGCCAGGTCGTTCGTCAGTTACTATATTAGCTTGTGCTTGCGTAACAGGACTACCCCACCGATATCCATAGGGATCTGCACTAGCAGGCATTGCACCAGCTCCTATCCCCATATGAGCACCAGGGTCTAGTCTATTAATTCCTCTATTCATAAACTCAACTCTATCAGGAGGTATTGGTGCTGGTGAAGCACTCCACTCTAAAGGTGAAGAAGGTATCCCGCCTTCATAACTCATCCAGGGGCCAGCTTCTCCTGCGTCAGAAAGAGATCTTGACATAAGGGTGCTGCTATCTGGATCAACCCATTCTTTTGTAAGGGTTGTATCTCCTCTCTTCTCTACAAGTTTATTCTTAACCTCTGGCTTCTTGTAATTCCGAGCCATAAAACCATGCTCTGTCTGCTCAAAAGGAACAGCATCAAATATAGCCTGATTTCTTAGAGAGTCTTCTCTCCTTTTTCTTAACCACTCTAAAGTTTTATTTAAGTCTATTGCCATTATGCTATCCACCAATAAGGTTTTTGTTGCTCCCAGGGTGCTATCTGACCCATCATAGTTGGGAATGGTCTTTGGCCTCCACCAGCTACAACTCCAGGTGCTTGACCTATATCACCACCCTGCATATTTTCCATAAGAGACATAAGGAATGCTTGCTGCATTAAGTTATCCTCTTTTGTGTCACCTTTTTTTCTTTCTTTTTCAGAAGCGACATAAGTATCTATCTGTTGAGAGGTTGTTCCAGGCATACGTCGTTGGGACTGCCTTGTTGCTAGATCAAGTTTAGTTTGATCTTGTGCTGCTTGACGAGCTGCTGCATCCTCTGCCTGCTTTCTTTCCTCGTATTCTGGGACTGTCTCTGATACTGCACTCCACCATTCTCTAGGGTCAACTTGGGGAATAGCTGGAATGTTCCAGGGGTTGTCCTCAAAATACCTCATCCAACGAGGTAGTGCATTTCTATCCCATTCAAACATAATAGCCTCCTATATTAGCGCTGATGCTAAAGCAGCTAAAAGTGTCTCACCAGCTCCCGTTCCTGATGGCCCTCTAGCAGTAGACATACCGCCATAATCCCCGCTAATACCTGCAAGATAGGATTGCAATGCTTGTTGTGGCATAGCGCTTTGGTATTCATACCTAGCCATATCTCTATTAAGGGCTGCTTGATCCATTGCTCTTTGTTGTTCCCCAAGCTGTGCTGCCTGCCCATAGACTCCAAATGGTGCGCTTAACATTCCTGGATACATGCCTAGACCAGATTGCATACCACGCAACCCTTCCAACCCATAACCCATGCCAAACTGCTGTTGGCCTAATCCCATTTGCGCTGCTGGCAATCTTCCTGCTTGGGCTTGTTGATATGCTCCACCATACAGCCCTGCTAAATTCTGAGCCAATGCCTTTTGTCCTGCATTAGCTACTTGTGCAGAAAAAATATCTCCTCTTGAGCCACCTCCAGGCTGATAAAGAACTTGTCCCTGCCTTACATTAGCTAACCCTTCAGATACCTGATCTTCAAACTCCTGTCTGTAGACATCAGCCATAGCCCCAAAAGGGCCACTATCATAATCTACATCACCTCTTAACATTTGACCATATTGACCTTGATCGAATGGCAGCATTCCTGCATAACCCTCTGGGCCACTAGGCATTATTGATGACCCCAGACCATAATTCATTGCAGATTGGGCATAAGGAAACTGATTCATAAAAGCCCTCTCTGATTGATCCATCATACCACTTGCTCTATCACCCATAGCGTAATTGTATGATCGCCCCATTGCATCTCTGGTATTAGGATCAAAACCTAACAAACCTGGAGCTATCATTTTTCCACTTTGATCCCATTCTTGAGCTTGAGAACTCATTGTTCCTGGAGCGCCATAAAAAGCTGGAGCAAATTTACCAGCTTGGTAAGCATCTTCAGTTCTTCCAAAGCCTGTCTCCAGATAATCCTGTTGAGCCTCCCAGGGTTCCGTAGTGGTATAAGTAGTTTGTGTTCCTCCTGCCATAATCTTTCTCCGCTATAACGTAAAGATGCCTGATTTTACTCGATCTGTAGGTATCAGTGTTTGCCCCATTAAAACTCTATACAATGGATCACCCTCTGCATCTTCCAGCAAAGTATATGGATCACCAAGTGGGTAAGGGTAATATGGAAACATATTAATATCAGTTGTATAGGATGGCTTTATTGCTGCTGTATATCCAGGAGCCATATATTGTCCAGTTGGCCCATATTTGGCTCCGACACCACCCTCCCAAGACTCAGCACCAAACCCAAATGGTTGTGAATAATATTGAACTGGATAAGCATAGGTCATGCCTGCAACGTCTGGCTGCGGAAGTCCTGATACTGCGCTAGTTTGTGTTTTCTCTCCTGGAACTCCACCGCTGTAAGCCATAAATGGATTGCGAGAAGGTAGACTTCTATCCTCTCCTTCCCCAAAATCAGTCCAATGTTGTAACCCATAGTTTGCCATAGACTGTGGCCTTCCACTAGAATCTAAAGGCAGTGATCCTGTTGTTCCGCTTGGCCTTGATAGTCTACGATTGTATGTCTCAATCAAATCTGGATAAGCCTGAACATAGTTAGCAAATACATTCTCACCTAATGGCGGTGTTGGAGCCTGCCAATTAATGTCGGGTGGCGTATAGTCCAGCAAACTGTCTCCAATACCAGTATAATCACCTTGATCTATTGTAAATGTCGTTGGAGAAAATGTAACAGCCATTATTGAATCCTTTGTTTTAAGTCTTTAGTTATAACCATGTATGAGTGCCTCCAATCTTTTAATTTCCTTGCCATCCCTTTTCTAGTCCACGCCTCTAGTGCAGTGCATCCATTGTTTAATGCGAAGCCCTCAACTAGAGGAAGGAATGTGTACCACCTATCTAAGCCATGACCATCCTTACCACCTATAGTAATGACCCTCAGTATTCTTTTTCTTGGGTAAGATATTATCTCAGTAATCATGGAGGCTATAATAAATCCATCCTCCATAGCTATCCATAATTGCTGATCTCCTTTTCTTACAAATGGGAGAAGGTCTCCAGCAAGCAACTCACCCTCAGAATGTTTTAAAGCAGTTTTGATTAATGGTTCAACTTCATCCCAGACAAGATCAACGTCTTCTGGGGTTATAAGTAAAACCTTAACCGAGCTTGACCCAAGATCCAGGACTTCCTTTTTTAAAGTAATAGACTCCTTCTCCACTTCCAGGATTCCAGTTTGACCCATCTGCGTATCTAACATCACCTTCTCGCGGTCTTTGCGGCTCATGGTGTGTTCTCTCCAATCTAAATGTTGCTTGATTATATATGATATCACCTAATCGTTGCAACTCGCTAATAAGATATACCCCTAACCCTTCTGGGTCAAGAGGTAATGGCCCTGGGGTATAATGAGTTACAGACTTAACTACTCTGTCTGAGTATGTAGCCATTAGTAACTCTTACTTCCTCTGGCTCCTGCATTCTTTATATCTAATGCGTAACCGTCAAGCCTCCATGTCTGATCTCCTGTTGATTCAAACTTAACACCTATATACTTTCCTGTTACATTGAATGAAACTTTAGACTGCGTAGCAGGATTAAAAGTTGTTGGCCCTTCCCATGTGATTGCTTCTTCTGTAGACATTTGATGACCCACATAAACATTAACAGTAGAGTCGGTAGACGCAGACATCTTAGGATAAACTGCGGTTACTCTTTTAACCATACTTTGATTGTTAGCACCAGAAGCATCTACAGTTAATCCAGTCCTCTGTATATAACTGGTCATGTTAGATGTGTCTGCTTTATTGCCAGCATTGTCTCTATAGATCTTAGTATTAGTTGGGGATGCCATGCTTAAACTCTTACCAGCCAAGTTAAAGTAAGAAGTAGATACGGACTCATTCCAGTTTAAAGTATCGGTAGCCCATGTAGATGTTGCAGAGTTCCATGACCCAGGGGCTAGTGGATTACCCTCAGTGCCAAACTCGATAAACCCAACATTAGGAAGATCACGCAAAGTAAAAGTATTATTGCTCCAATTCCAAACAAGAGCTTTATCGCATTGTGCATTAGTTACGTTGCCTGATGATACGTAGCAAGCCCACATTTCTGTTTTATTATAATCCGCAGTAACAAAGCTCTTCTCAAATTCATCTCCATTGATATCATTAAATATAAAATCTCTCATCTTATGCGGAAGAATAGAGGTCAGTCTGTCACCAGTGTTAATGTACATATCTCCATATGCCATTACAAAGTGACCACCATCGAACTCTCTAACACAGTTCTTTGCAAGTGCGCCCACATTAGGAGATAGCTGAGTAAATGCAAATATAAATGGATTACCAACATAACTCATCTTATAAGTAGAGTATTGTTTATAGATCATAAAGTCACCACGTAAAGGCAACCCATCAACTATAATACCTTTGCTATCTTCTAAGGCATACTCGCCAGCATCGACGGTAGCCGAGGCTTCATCCCATGAGGTAGGAACGGCCTGAGTAGCAGCTTCAGTAGACCATTTAACAAGGCTTGGATAGGGAACTGATGACTTGGTAACATTCAATGCAATCAAGAAAGACTTAAAGGCTCTTAGTGATTTGCATTCTGTGCTTGCAGGCCAATGAGTAAGGTCGGCCATCTTTGTAGCTACTGATGGTATGCCTGATGATAACGCCCAAAACTGAGGATCATCAAACCCATTGCTCATTACAAGTATACCACCTAAAACTGTGGCTGTCCAATTCTCTTTAGCAGTTGCATTATAAGCTCCACTAGCTCTTGTAATGTCTGTCCATATTGTTCCATTATGTACATATATTGCAGCAAGCCCTCCTACTATCCAATAGTTTGCGCCACCTACTTCTAAGTTTGTAATAAAGTATGGGGCTATAGGGCATGATTCCATTACCTCTAAATAGCCAGGGCTTTTTTGTATTGCGTTATGCTCTGCCCTTATATTATTACCTTCCGTCCACGCATTGTTAGGCAGTTGCCAAGCATTTATATCTTTGACAATGCCATGCTCACCTACATTTTCTATAGGTACTAGCATTTATGTAGCTGGTTTAGGATGGTTGCTCTTAATTTCAGCAACTCTAGCCTGCCATGCTTCAAGACCATTTTCAGTAATAAATTCTATTTGGCTTTCTGCTGATCCATATTCTGCAAGCCGTCTTTTATCATAATCTATTTCTACGTGCTCCCATTGCTGCTGCCATTCACCGCTAACTAAAGCAGGGGTTAGCTGATTAATAGTATGACCAGCCTTTTTATCAGGAGTTACTTCTTTAACTGGGACAATATTGTATTCAGACCTGATAGACTCATTCTCAAGAGCCATCTTTGGAAAGCTCGTTTTAGGGTGTGCTAATTTTAAATCAGAAAAGCTATAGGGGTATGTATCTATAGCCCCATCTTTTAGTAATGCGTACATGTTTTATTCCTCTTAACTTGGGGTAAAAGTTGCTGCGCCAGTTGATGTAAAGGCGTGATAAGTATAACCACCTGCTGCTGTAATAGTTCCTCCACTAGCTGCGGTTCCTCCTGCATAGCGAATCAGCACGACTCCTGAACCGCCTACACCACCATCTCGTGAATTACCGTCAGTTCCTCTAGCGCCACCTCCACCTCCGCCAGTATTTGCGGTTCCTGCTCCCCCGCCCTGATTTGATCCGCTTTTTCCAGCACCGCCACCACCAGTGCCACCTGTTCCTGGGGTACAGGAATGGCAAGACCCTCCACCTCCTCCTGAGAAATAACCACTTGCTCCGAAGGAACTAAAATTAGAAAACTCTTTTCCATCGGCGCCATCTGGGGTTGTTGTTCGGTCGTTATCTGGAGCACCTCCGCCTCCACCAATAGAGTCTTCAGCTCCACCGCCTTCTTCAGCATTTTCACCCGTTCCGCCGTAGCCAGTAGCAACCCCACCAATACTTCCTGTTGTTTGGTTTGAGTCTGCGCCATTGGAATAAGTCGTTCCACCTGTTCCAGCGCCGCCTCCTCCGCAACCACCTACAGATGGGGCAACTCCTTGCCTTCCTCCAAAACCACCACCTTTGGCGGTTAATGTGGTAGTAACCGAGCCTTCGCTATTGACGTTAAAAACGGAATCTGCTCCTGCTGTATTGCTTGCACCACCAGCTCCAACTGTTAAATCATAAGCAACACCTGAATCACAGGTATAAGACGAAGAATGAACTATACCGCCTCCGCCGCCTCCGCCTAGAAATTGGCGATCCTGACCTGCTCCTCCGCCTCCACCACCCACAACAAGAACCTCGCAATCTAAACCTCCCGCGACCCCTGCTGCTCCGAATAAGGCTGCTTTCTCTGCTCCTAAAGGCATACTATTCTCCTTAACCCATGTCTGCGCCAGCTTGGAAACCATACCAAGTTGTTCCGGCATCTAAAGTGATGAAGGTGTAGATATCAACCTTTCCAGATCCACTAGTCACAGAAGGCGCTGAACCTCCTGCCCAGTCAACAGCTCCAGGCCATGTAATAGTTCTGTCAGAAGAGTCTTGAATCCATTTTAAAGTTATAGAGCAGGCTTTACCACTTGCAGAAGGATTGCTAAAAGCAAAGGTTACATTACCGCCATCTGCTGTATGCTGGAATACATTACCTGTTGAGATGTCTAAGGTTACAGTCCCTTGACCTGTTGAGGCATTATAGGTTTCTGCGTAATCTTTTATTTCCGGTCTTATGGCTTGCTCATCAGAAAAATTTATGTAGCCTCCTAACGTCATGTCAGCAGCAGTATCCATAGTAATTCCTGCGGTTGTGCCATGAGCAGATCCTACACCAATTTCTAGCTGATCGTTACCATCATCCAAACCTACACGAAAGTCTGCTGCTGCCCCATCAAACACAAGCATGGTATCTTCCGCCCCACCATCACCTATAGTTACTGTTGGAGTCGTACCGCCAACAACCACATCACCATTATCATCAATGGTCATTGCACTATTCTGTAATGTTTTCCCGCCTGTACCATCGAATCGTGCAACAGCATTATCTGTTGAAGATCCGGGTCCGGAGGCATCACCTACTGCGGTTTTTCCGTCTAATAAGTTTAGTTCTGCCGCCGTGGTGGTTACTGCCGCTGCCCCTAATGTAGTGAACTGTGACTGTAGCACTGATTTAATTAATCTAAGATGATCGTCACCTTGTGATACAGGATCGCTTGCAGTAGGATTTGTCGCCGTTAATTGGCTGATATATGTTGCCGTTTCAAGTGCCATTTTTTAATCCTCAATAATATCCGCCAGTGTTCATTACTCTTAGCTCAGAACCGGAATGGCGGTCTTTATTATCCTGAACTTGTAAATCTGTTACTGCTCTTTCGTATGCTGTCGCCCATAGTTGTACCCTTTCGTCATTCATTAAAAATGGCTCCGCCTCTAATAAACATCCGTACAAATAAACATCAGGATTATTTGTTAGCATGTCATTAGTAGTTGCCGCAGGAGTTAATGCCGGAATTTTTTTATAATAAAGCATTGAATAACCATCGGCGCTTGCTGGAGCAGGGCCAAGCCTAAACTTGTCACCTATAATAGTAAACATTTCTGGAGTACCACTAGTAGATCCACCCCACATTCTAGTCATTAATTCTGGTGTAACATACGATAAAGGAACTAATGGTGTAGTAGTTAAATGAAACTCCCTTGCTTGTATATAATCAGTAGGTAAATCATATTCTCTAGTTCCTGCTGTTAAGGTTCCTGTAGCTGTAGTTTCCATGAGTCGCAATCTTAGATTACGGTTCATTCTTGCTTCAGCTAAATCTATGAACTCCACTATTCTATCTGTTAGGTCACCCCTATCTAGCCAGTTAGCCACAGCAGTCTGGAGCTCCGCATAAGTTCCTATCGCCATTATCTTGTCATCTCCGCAATGTATACTGTCCCGGCTGTGTTAACCTGTAAGGCCGCTACCTTTTGTCCTGCGCTAATACGCCAATAGGTAGGCCAGTCTTTCTCTTGATAACCTTCACCTGTTGGCTCATATTCTTTCCATGTGTTTGTTTGTGCTGACCATGCGCCTGATACTTCACTCCATTCAACATTAGATACTTCTCCACCAAAAGCTAAATAAGCATCTTCTGTAGCTGTTATCATTACAGCATCTATACCAGAACCAACTGCTTCCTCCATCTCAGCCGATGTGGTAGAGGTGGTTATAGAGTGGAGTTTATTAGCTAACCTATAAGGTATATCAAAAGCTAATCTTGTTGAAACGCCTGTTGTCATTCAGTCAGTTCGGTAATATATACTACAGAGTTGCTTCCACCTGCTCTTAACCCTGCAACGCGATCTCCACCGCTAACACGGACATAATGAGGCCAGTCTTTTATAAAATAGCCACAAGAGCCAGCAGTAGCCGCATCTCCATGTTTTGTTATTTTAATAAATACAGGTTCACTTGCATTGATTATAATTGCATTACATTGTGCAGATATAGCATCGCTCAATAGCACCGAACTATCAGTAGCAGTAAACGTGTAGTTAAAGTTATTTAATCTGTATAAATCTGCCATCTTATTTTCCTCTATAGATTTGTTGGTGCGGTTTTTAGAAATTTATTATCAGGATCATTTATTTTGGCGGCAAATACCTTCTTGTCTTTTGCAACCTCACCGTTAGTTTCTCTTAGCCATTGATCCCATATAAACTCAGGTATTCTTGCAACATGATGCCACTCACCCATTTTTCCTTGAGATAACTTATCACCATAGTCATTGTATTGACGCTTATTAGCATCAATCATTTCTTTTGTAACTATTGGATCAGGTCTAGTTTCTATTGTAAAGCTGTAAGAGTCATTACCCTCTGGCTCCTCATGGAAAACATCGTAAGACCCTACCTTAGCGTCTATTAAAGTTCCTTTTCTTCTAGCCACTTAAAAACCCCCTTCCTCCAACTTTGCCACCACTTTTCCCATTCCAAGACTCTAAATGCTCCATAGTGGTTTTTGGTTTAGACTGCGGTTTAGGCGCAATCTTTTGTGCTTTCATTTGTTTGTTAATAAAAGTTTCTAATTGATCTTTGTTTCTCTGAACCATAATGTCATTACCCACTTCTCACCCTCATGTGGTGGAAGTCCTTGATGAAGTGAAAGTTCATGTGGCTGATTGTTCTCATCTACATTTCCAAACAATAACAATCTTCCACCTATAGCACCTACTATAATATTTAATTTGGGAAAGGCTGTGCTACCACCAACTGCATTATTTAAATACACCATAGCGGTTAATAAACGCTGACCACCGTTCTCTAAATGCTGACCACTCAAACCGTCATAATGCGGTTTATATTCCTGATCTGGATTATATCTTAACACATTAATCGGCTCTGCTCTTTCCAACGGAATAGCGGCGATATCAGATATTCTCTGAGTGATCTCTGAGAAGTCGTCGTGTGGAAGCCAAGTTCCGTGAGAAGTTCTAGCTTCATCTGAAACTAAACCCTCTTCGCTTGCTACTGTACTCCTTTCTAACTTATCTTCAGAATGCTTGATAACAGACTGACACTCTTCTGGACTAAGAACACCATCTATCACTGCGATGGTAGGTGTCTTTGTATAAACAAACATTGGCTCTCCTTTTCCCTCTCAGCCGTTCGAGAGGGTGGGTATATAGTGAACTTTAGGGGTAAGTAATGGGTAGTTAGCCCCTAAAGACAATCCCCGTATACCCCACTTTTTTATAGAGGATTCTTAACCTCATGTTTAATGCTATTTCCTGGTGATTTATACCCGCTTTTTCCTGATGCTAAAGATTTAATAGCTCTTTCTATATCAGAAGACCCACTATCCTTAGTTCCAGTTCTAATTGGAGCATTTAAATTAATTGGCCCTTCTACTCTTTTCTTGCTCATTATCCTTTCTCTTTTTGATTTGCTTGGCCTTTGACGTTGCCGCCAGTACCTAGTTTAGCAATAATACCTGTAATACCGCCATAGGCATCTCCCGAACTTTTAAAAGATTTATCAGCCGCCACTCCAGCCTTGCTGTCTGAAAACTTATAACCTTTCATTTCTTTAGCCATCACTATCTCCTTACATAATGTAAAAATACTTGGGCTAATCTACTGCCCTCAAATTTGTCCCTCCAATGAGGGCTTTCAATACCTTTATAAATTAGACCATCACCCGCTTCTAGTTCTACCTTATGAACACTATCTGTTTCTAAATAGATAGGCCATATATCTTCATTAGGCTCACGCATTAAAGTTAGAGTAACACTAAACTCACAACTATTTCTATCAGTGTGCTTCTTTAATTCATCACCCTTTTTATAAACTCTAAGGTAAGAATAGGTAGGAATAAGTTTTACTCCAGTAATCTTTTCCATGTCTGGAGACAAATAACACATTAAATTTTTCATGGCTAAGTCATCATGCCATGCAGGAGTATTAGGAATCTGTTCGTCTACAAATCCGTGCGTCTCTTTGGTTGGTATGGAATTAGGAAGTGTCGCCTTGTTATATGCATATACGCCAAGAAAATCCAACAGTTCACCAGTTAATAACTCCCTTGATATTTTAAAATTAGTAAGCCCAAGAGACATAAGAATATCTATCTCCTTTGGTTACAGGTTCCACCCTATGTGGATACATAAAATTGGATGGAAATATAATGACATCTCCGGCTTCAAAAGGTATGATTTGATCTCCAAACATTACGAACTCACCGCCTTCAAAGCCTTCATTTAGTTGCCCAACAATAGACAGCATTGGAATCCCTTTTATATTTCCATCAAACAATGAACTAATGTGGTCACAGTGTTCAGCCATTTGATGTGACTCCGCATACTTTAAAAACTTAATCACTGAATACCCATTCCACCCATCAAACCAATTATAACCAAAACTTCTTATATACTCCGTTAAAGCATAAGATAACTTATTAATAATAATATTATTTATATCCGCATGATCTTTGCCCCAATCTGGGCTTTTAAATCCTATGAATTCTGGTTCTGAGTCATGCTCTGTTTTAACCTCTCTCTGCCATCCAAATCCATGCTCAGGATCATTGTTCTCATACCCTGTAAAGTCGTGATTCTCCCACTGACTTTTGGTAAGAATATCTAAAGCAGACTTGCAGAACTCCTTGTCTAAAAAACCTGCTTTATGAAACAAATAATCTTTTATATTTTCTTTCATAAGTAGAAGGGGGCTGTTAAGCCCCCACTACTATTACACCTATACGTCAGCCAAGAAACCGTTAGCTGCTTGGTTCTTAGACATGAGTCCGTACTCAGCAATAATCATCTGCTTAATACTATCCCCAGTCTTTGCTAGACTTTCAGTTTGGAAAGGACGTAGATACGCCACAGCCCAAAAATCAAAGTCAATAAACCAACAGTCTCTAGCTCTTTGGAACCGATCTGGAATTATTTTAAACGATCCAAAGTCGGAAACATATACGTCAACAGAAGCCACGACATGAGCCGGAGCCTGTCTGTTAGCATCTGTTCGTAGACTTGATACCGTTTGTGTTAAAGCTGAAATCACCTGCTTATTAGCAGAGCCAACAAGTATGGTGTCCGGTGTTCCGCCGCTATCAAAACATTCTTTGATAACAGTCTTCATACCAGCTTCAGTTAAGGTTCCAGTGGATGTAGCATCACTAGCGGTGTTAGTACCAGTACCAGCAGAAGCAGAGCCTAAACCGGGTGGTGAAGGTGCGCCTCCTAAAGTGTGGTAATTGGTAGCTACCCATGATCCTAGACCGCCTGTTGCTCTCGCAGTGGCAGGGCCGGGACTTGGGCCAGCACCAGCGGATTGTGCTACGTTGTCCATCAACATCTTTTCCATATCACGCTTCATTTCTTTGGCGCGTTTCGCTAACTGATACGCTTGAGAAGATTTACGCCCAGCAAAATCGACAGCCTCGGCTGTTCCACTTGTCTGCACCGCTTTCACGGATATCTGGGTATAATTCCCTACCCTAGTGGGTTCACTTACTGCTGTGGAAGCTGGATCGTCACCTTCAGTAGCGCGGTTAGCTGCTGCTGCTGTTAATGCATCTGTCTGCCATTCAAAGTAAGTGTTATCAGCGGTCTCACGACCACAGCCACTCAAAAAGGGGGTTTCAGTCGGCGAAATGTTATATATAATATTACTCAAGTCTTCCCTGATGCCTATAGCACCATAGGTGACTCTCGTATTTGAAGGAACTGCCATAACATTTTCTCCTATTTAAAGATCAACAAAATCCTCAAAAAGTTTGGTCGCATCTCTAACATGACCTGACTCTTTGAGCCGTTTCATTTGCACAGCTTTTGCTCTTTGAGTATTTTCTTTGCTAGACTTTCCTTTTCCTGACCTAACTACTTTAGGCTTATTTTTAATCTTCTTTTCTTTTAGGGCTGGCTGATCTAGTGCGTCATAGCTCATAGCCTTTATCAAAGAAATTAACTGACGGTGGTCTACAAGATTTGATAATTCATCTTGAGAAAAACCTACAGATAAAGCATAGTCTTTTATAGCTGAAGAAATTTCATTACGCGTTTGCGGATCTCTCCATTCAGGCAACACTTGAGCCATTTTTTCATGCTCTTCTTGAACGACCTGTTTCAATTGGTTTTGGCGCTGTTGAGCTAATTGAGTATCCTCATATTGCTTCTTAGCCTGAAGGTCTCTTACCTGTTCTTGAGCTTGTGTATATTCATCTCTCATTAAAAGGTATTTATCTGGATCTTCTTCTTTTAACCTTCCCCAATCAATATTAAATCGTTCTAATTGTGATGCATTATTGGTTATAAGTTGTCCCAATGCGTTTGAGTATTGCTGTTTCAGTCCATTTAATTCAGGAAGAGCTTGACTATACTGCTGTTTAGCTTGCTCGTACTCACTCCTTAAATTAGATAGTTGCTGAGTTTTTTGCGTATAATCCGATTGTCTGGAATATCCCTTAATGAGCTCGTCATAGGTAACCTCTATTTCCTTACCATTAGCGGTAACAGTAAATAAAGGGTCTTCTTCGACCTCAGTAATCTCATCGGTTTCATCAGATTCTTCTTCATCAGTCGCCTCTTCTAAATCTTGAAGCTCCTCCTCAGATTCTTCCTCAGATTCCTCCTCCAATGATTCGTCTTGAGCTTCCTCAGTAGACTCCTCTTCTTCGGTAGGGGCGGCTTCCTCTTCTTCTGGTTTGACCTTTTCAGGCTCCATGATTCCAAGTAATGCCTCTTGTGCTTCTCTAATACTTCCCGGCTGATTATCGCCGGACAATTGCGGGGCTTCTTGCGTATCCGCCATAATATACTCCTTATTTTTTTAGATGAATGGGTGTTGCTTTTCTAAGACTTTAGCCATGTGTCCAGTTTCTACTATGGACTTTATATGGCTTTCAACCCTATCAAGCAGTCTCATCGCTAACCAGATTGATTCTCTGGCTTCCGATTCAGTAGAGCCGCTATGTTCCCATCGGCTCAATAAATCTTTTTTTAATATATCAAATGCTTCTATGAATAATGTGTTTTGTAATAAATTATTTGCGTGTCTAGCTCTTTCCTCATCTGAAAAATCGCTCATGTCGCTCCTATAGCTACAGCCCTTTTCTGTTCTCGCTCAAGATCCAACTCTTCCGCTTTTAGTTGAGAGTCAACAGCTAACTTCTGATATTCTTGCTGAATCTTTTGAGCTTTAAGTTGAACTTCAGCAGCTTTTATCTCTAACTCTTTTTGTTTAGATTGAGCCTCCATCATCGCTGCCTGTTCTTCGGGCGTAGGTTGTTTTGGTTGTGGTGGTGGTAAATTAGCAGGATTAGTTAAGAAGTCATCAACATTTTGAAAGCCCATTGCTTTCACAAGCGATGCTCCAAGATTATATATATTTTGCATACTTACAATAGGTAGCCCACCTTTCATTGCTTCAGAAGCAAATTGTAACATTTGGGACAAATGCATCATCTGCTGATCCTTACTTCCTGTTCCTAATGCTACGCTTACAGTGCAGTCAAATTTATCATCCCATGCTGTAGGACGAATAGGAATCCATTGATTCCTTAACATAACTACCCTTTCTTTATCTTGATTCTTAATCAATAATTCATAAATACGATTCATCAATTCTTTTACGCCAGTCTCTGCAAAATTCCTAGCAATCAACTCTACCCTGCTTTGAGCAGCACCCATAACCGCATTAACAGCGGTAGCTGTAGTGTGCGATGTTAGAGCATTTTCATTTAACCCTTGAGACATCTTTGATACACCTGCTCTTGACTCTCTTACACCGTCAAGATATTCTAGCATCTGGAATGAATAAGGCTCTAAGGAGGGTGTAGCTAAAGGAGTAACAGCGTTTGGAGACTTAACCCTAACTACACCGCCCGGTCTTTGGGTAAGAAGGTCGTCTAGGTTCGCAGCCCCCTCCAATACGGCATAGCGCCCAAAGTTCTGGTTATACATGTTATCCATGAGGTTCCGCATTAATGTACTCTTATACAGCTGAAGATCCATAACCAAATCTGCAATAGATAAACCAAAAAACTTGTGAGGGATCTTAATAGGAGTTAAGGATACAAAAGGTATAACATCAATAGCATCATTTTGTAAAATAGTAGATCCTACTGAACATATCTTTCTTAATTCCGCGATTCCATCTCCATCATAGTCTACTCGCAGAAAAGATTCATGTAGCCAATATCTTCGTAAAGATTCATCTCCATATTCATCTCCGCCCCATCCTTCCCAATACCTAGCGGACTTGTCAAAAGCATAACGCTCTAATCTTTCTGAAGAGAAAGAGGTCATGTCTTCTTCTCCCGCGCCTAAATCTTCAGGCATAAGATCTTCGTCGGGATACATCTCTCTAAGCTCAGATAAGGTTTTTTCTACTCGATGACAAACAAATCTTGCATCCTGTATAGATTTTGCTTCCCTAGAAATAAGAAACTCAGAAGGTGGAACATTCTCTATTTTAATCTTTCCGTTGTATCCTGTTCTCTTTAATACAACATCATGTAACACTAATGCCTCTTCGTAATCATCTTGATACTGGGTATGCTCAATAACCTCTACATCTTCCGCTAAAATTAAATAATTAAATTCATCATCTGTTAGCCTTTGGTATTCCTCTCGCTGAGCTTCTTCGTACTCATCCCACCATACTTTAACTATACCATTTTTGCTTAAAAGAGCATCGGTAAACCATGAATAAAGTATTTCCCATCCATCATTATCTTTAGTAAAGACATAGTTTACATAATCACTAGCCTGTTCAGCCATAGCGACATCTTCAGGGCCATGAGGTGTAAACTTAACCATCTCATCACCAGACGCAAATACTCTCATTAAGGAAGGTTTAATCCATTCAATAGTATCTTGAACGGTTGAATCAACATACTGACTTCTTCCATCAACCTCATTACCAAAAGGCAAGCCATAATAATACTGCATAGCTTGTTCTCTTTGGTGGGATATAGTATCCCCCATATACCCTAGAGAGTCAGATATTTCTCCTCTTACCCTAGTGATTAAATTGTCTTCTGTAATTTCAGCCATTAGACTATTCCATAATTCCTATATTCAATGTCTTTTGTCCATTCCGGGTCTTTACCCGATACGGCAAAGCGTTGTGATTGAAATGCATATCTTGTCGCGCTCATCAGATCATCCCTTATAGGAACAACCTTATTTTGCTTTCTGTGATACATTCTAAATTCTTCAAACCAATCTGATAAAGTGGAAAATACTTTAAACTTTCCCTTCTCCATAGACTGTATCATAGACATTAATCCTTCTTCTATAGAGTTTGATCCCTTGTTTGTCCCTAACGCTGGCGGATTAGTAAAATGCTCCAGTAAAAAATTACAACCTAGATTTCTATATTGATCTGCTAACCCCGGATTTCCCATGCTATCCCTTCTATTTCCATCATGCGGATAAGCTATTGGAATAAAGTGCGGCCTTGATCTTATAGCTTCAGAATGAACAGATGGACTGGCTTTAGAGGCTCTATAGCAGTCATATACATAAAATGTATCTTCTTCAGCGTTTAAAGCGCACCATACTACAGCCGTTGGATGATCCCAACCAAAATCTATAGCTGCTATTCTAGGCCAATGCTCTTCTATGAAGATAGGATCTGTCATAATATTCTCTTCATTTATAGGAAAGATAAGACCTGAACCTATAGATGGTCTACCGTTCCTACGCATTTCCCTCTCATGTGGCGAATAAGAGGATAGAATTTGTTGCATAACAGCTTCATTGAGGTGTCCATTCTCACCATTCATACTCTTAATAGACTCAGATGCATCATCCCATGTAGCATTTACCAAAGCCTGCCCACTTTGAAGATTATTCATAAAAGATGCAACTGTCTCAGTCATTCCAGCTTCAGGAGTAAAGGTCATGTATACCATCCCCTTCTTGTCTAAAGTTCTTGTGACTGCTTGACTGTAAATATCTCTGGATGGTTCCTCGTCCAACCAAATGCAATCTACACTACGTCCTTGCCACTTCTCAACACCCATCTCATAAGCTTTAAAAAAGAGAGAACTATTGCCGCCACTCACATGCCTAATAAGGGCAACACTCTTTGCATTAGGAACGCCGGGTTTTCTCTCTGTTTTGATAATCATGTCTTTTGGAACTGTGCCGGAACCAAAAGCATCAGGATCATCAGGTGAGCCTAAGAGTTCAAATTGAACAATATCTCTTGTGGTTTCATTTGAAACTCCACCTGCCCACGCTACAATGGGTTGTCGATAAACTCTTCCTTCCCACCAATCAGGGTACAAACCTGTTAAATGATAGCTTAACTCCATACTACCACAATAAGATTTACCTATACGGTTAGCAGCCATCAAAAGCCTTTGATTAGCTTCTGATCCTGTTTTATGAAACTTTAGTTGATAGGGGTAAGGATCGTAAGAATTAATTTTAGAATAGCGTTCACGCCTTCTCTGCTCCCTAGCAAGTTCTAGTTTTCTAGTGTTTAAGGAGCGAGTCGAGTTCCCGTTGGATTTCTTCATCAGACATTCTTTCTACTGTGGTAACTTCAGACCTCTCTACAGGTTTTAATCCTGCTCTATCCAAAATATCTTTGATTGCGCCGAGGCGTACTGAATCGCTCTCTGACGATTCCGCCAACTCCGATAAGTATTTAATGCTTGCAGGGACATGGCCAGATAATACTTTTTGAGTGTGAATCCTAATCTCCTCATCTAAGGTTCCTTTTAATTCGTAGCCTTTTTGTTTGGCTGTTTTTTCAGAATAACCTGCATCAATAGCAGCTTGCGTTGCATTACCAGTTACACAATAGTGCTCTATAAACTTTTCCTGCATTGAGCTTTTCATCATGGGGTTCTATCCAATCCTGTTATAGGGCTAGTTAAAAGCCCTAGCGTCTTTTTCCAAAAGTCTTTGGATCTATCTACGCTCCCCTCTGGTATTACAGCAAAATCTCTTACATCTGCGCCTAGAGCCGCTTCGCTTAATATACCGCCTACATCCCCCCAACTACCTGCCTTCACTAGTCCGGGGATAGCTAAAAGTCCGGCTGCTGCACCCAAGCGTCCGGGCAATTTTCCTCTTTTCTTATCAATAGCATCCCACTCATCAGGCGTTAGATCTCCTCTTGCTCTAGCCCCCTCTCTTGACTGGATTCTCTCATCTAAATCTGCTTCTGGCTGCACAACCCAAGTCCTATCTTTCAAATAAGACTTAACCGTAGTCTCCCTAAACTTTTTAGCAAATTTAGCGTGGTCAGGGTTAGGGCCATCTATTGCTTTCCTAATACTATCAGGTATTATTTCTCTTATTTTTTTTACATCTGCATCCATTAAGGCGTAATCAAATCTTACATTTTTTTTAGATCCGGTGATAGGCAAATCTTTTTTAGTTAGCCCTGTCTCAGCGATCCATCTCTTAATAAGATTATCTTTCCGGCGTTGTGTTAATGGGGCAACTTTAGTGGGTTCCTGATCTACTGAAACAGGTTCTATCTCTTCCGGGGTAGAAAGATAAGATTGTTTTGATATGACCACCCTATCCGAAGGAAGGCTCTCCTGCCCTATATTATAGGTACGATCTGGTGGAGGAACATACTCTGATCCTAGAAGGCTACGAACCTCCATGCCTTGTCCTGATTTTTTCCACGGATATGGGTTAGACGGTAAATGTCTAGGTGGATTAAAGTAAGGATTGCGAGAACCCCTTAAATTATAAGGTCTTCCTGCCCTATCCTGTCTTGATCCATATAACTCTTCATAACTTGCCATTACTTTTGCCTCATTTTTCCTAATGTTTTAGCAAGCCTAGCTCTTTGGCCTACTTTGCCCTTACGTTTAGCAGCAGCATTTATTCTGGATTTAGGTATTTTCTTACCTTGAGGAACTCCTAAATCACGATGTAACTGTCCGGGTCTTTTTATTGCCTTTTTAATCCATTTCTTAGCCATTGTTTATCCTTATATATCAATAGTTTAGGTTCTGGTTTAAACTATAACCTGAACTGTGTTACTAAAATATCCCTCCGCTGTATGGATACAATATATTATATATAAAAATAATGAAATGGGGGTGGGGTGGGGTCGGGCATATATATAAATAAATATAAATATTTATTTATGTATATGGCCCTTGATAAGCCCGTGTGTGTGTGCGGACAGGATATACATTTCAGATATTATTCTTTATCTTATAGTGGGTAATTCGGATAGGCTTATCACCCTATAGATAGTATATGTAATAATGATAAGCAGAGAATAGATGCCCTGTTGTTATTTGTTAGGGCTTCCGGCTTGCCGGATCTATTCTGTGATTAGCATTATTGCATATCCCTTATCCATAGCATTATGCCTCAGAAGATGATTGAATATTTTAAACATTTTTCCATCTGCACTTTGTGAAGATGGAAAAATCTTCAAAACATTAAATCCACTATTTAAGAGGCAGAATGAAATGGAAAAGAAATTTACACCTAACGACAATACGATTGGTTTGTTTTTGAATCTACACTACGGTCGTAGTGATAAAGCCCCCATGCTTACAGGTAATGTCAAACTTAGCAAGGGTCAAGGAGCATATGCTACACTGGATCAAGGAGTTCATGTATCATTATGGTCAGAAGAGTTGCGTATGTTATGTGACAATTGGCTTAAGACTCATGATTCACTACCTTTCCAAGAGGGTAAGTCTTTCATCCGTATGAGTGGCTCGACATCAACTGTTAATCCTCGTGATCGTGGTGAGGATGCTATGCATAAGAAAAATGTCGAGAGACTTGGCAATAAAGCTACGTTAAATGCTGATGAGGAGTCTAGGTTGCAATCGGCTATAGTTCGTCTTGGTAAGTCTGCTCCTGATTGGCTCAAGGACAATCTTCGTAGTGATGAAGCTTATCAGACGGACAGGTTAGCTCCAAAGCCTGTGTAATTTATTTCAACACCCTACGGCCTTCGGGTCGTAGGGTTTTCTTTGGAGATAGTTAATGATCGAATTTATCTTAATTGGCTTTATAGTAGTTGTATTCATTGTTGGGATAATCATACACGGGAAACCGTAAGATTTCTGGGTGGTCTAGTGATCCGAGAAGACAGGCTTCTCCCTAGATCACCCTTTCTTTTCACTCACCTATATTGGGTGATAAACTGAGATAAACCGAGGTCTTAAAAGTAAACTTGAGATTCCTAAAAACTGAGGTATAATATAACTTTCTTAGGATTAACAAGTAAACTCTAAACGGAGGTAATTATGAGCGCTAAAGCAGATAGATTATATCAATGGAATAAGGCTGATGCTAGACTAAAGGAATTGAAAGAGATTGACAGATTAATCTCTTTAGTTATGGAAGAGGCACCATCTTTGGATGCGTTAAAAAAGATTGCAGAAGGATTAAACGTATATCTTTCTCATCTTTGTGATGATAATGATAGGGACTGGAATAAGTATGTTGACAATAAATTAAAGGAGCAAAGCCATGACTAAGAAAGATGAAAATAATATTAAATTTGATATTGAGCTCATGAACCCAAAGGCTGATCCAGATAGATACGTTTTCGAGTTTTCCTTAATCCATCCTAATCGTGGGACCCTCGTGTTTAGACTTGACAAGTCTGAATATAAGCAGCTAGGTTCTACAATAGAACAAGCCGTAGTGGATCAAGAAGACAGACTAGATGTAGCTTGGAGCATCGAGGATGTAAAATCACTACGTCCTAAGTGGACGGATGAGGCGTGTGAAGAGGTTTTAGACTCGGCTTGGAGCTCTCTTGAAGAGCAAGCAATAGTAGCGGGGTGGGAAGTGTTAGAGTGGAACGTTCACTTGCTTGATGATAAGTTTGGTGGGGATGAAGAGGATGAGGATGAGGAGGATGAAGAGGATGAGGATGAACTTGTCTGCGATGAAGAAGCCCATAGGAAAGCTATGGGATATTTGAATGAGGAGGAGGAATAAAGCAATGACTAAGAAAGATGGAAACTCACAGCAGAGAATCGATGAAATAGTGGTTGAGCTATTAGCCAATGAACTTTCTGTACCTAAAATAGCTAAAGAATTTGGAGTAACTAAGTCCTATGTTTATATGGTAAACTCTGGAGAGTGTGGAAGAATGGATGGATTTAAGTATCCTGTTAGGGAGAAGAAGTATCCACCTAGAGAAGCGCCTACAGATAATTATGGAGACTTAATATAAATCGTAAATGTGCTCCTTCCTTCGGGCGGAGTCACACATTTACTCTTTTTAAATGGAGATTAATATGGCTGACAATCTAAATCAATGCGATCCTTTCATGGGTGGTTGTAGAGATATTGCGAAACCTTTGGAAACCGAGCCTTCTTTGAGTCCACCAGAGACAGAACAAGATAGGCAAGACGATCATCTCTTTAGGGTCTATAATAGTTTGAAGAATATAAAGTATTATGTTGATAAACCTTATGAGTTAGAGTTAGAGTTAGAAAACTGGGCGCATCAATCACAGCAAGATGAGGAATATTTAGATTACGATATGCACTATGAAGATATGGAGGGGTATTGATATGAAAAAAGAGTACGTTGGGGATGTCATTGCGTGCAATGATGTAGCTACATATTTATTTGAAATGTCTCAGCGAATAGAAGAAATAGTTAGGAATGTACAGGATCTTACCGTTGAAATAGATTTTCAGATGACAGAGTTAAAGTGTATTAAGCATGAGATAGCGTCTTTTGATCCTGACCTTGACGAACCGGACTTGAATGGTAAGGAAGAATTCTATCGCGCTGTTGAGGGAGGCGATACCGACGGGACTTTGCCTTAAATATCAAAGACTTACGGAGATTAATCATGTCGCATTTTTATGGAAGTGTTCAAGGTAACAGAGGTGAGGCTACGAGAGGCGGATCTAAGAACTCAGGCTATTATACTATAGCTGCCAGTTGGGACGGAGCTATAGAGGTGAGGTTAAAGCATGACCCCAAGACCAAGAAGGATTACTATGTAGTATCTCAAACTGAGTGGCGAGGGAAAGGGAATGAGAGGGAAATAGCTAGAGGAATTCTTGGAGAAAGAGATATAATAACATGCGAGAACGAGGTGTATGATAAGGACATAGGGCAATGGTAAATTCAAAGGAGCTATGGAAGGTTAGGATGCTTAGACTTCCTAGAATATTTAACTCTAGGGGTAATTTTTTTAGGGCGTAATTTATTATGTTTAGCAGTTAAGTTACGTCTCTTTTCTCTAGTCATTTTCTTATACTCTTCCATACCTATATAGGAATAAGGTTATATATGCTTATAAATCAATGAGTTATGAATTCAGATATAATACCATGAAATTACCACTTTTAATACACCTGTATAACATTCCCCATTCCTATATAGATATGGAGATAAATTATGAGCAATCAAATAGACAAGATATTAAGAATAGTTAACAAGGCTTATAACTTAGAGAAGGAGATGAAATATGAAAGAATAATAAATAATTCTGTTCCATTAGATAACTTTCTAAATAGGTGTTTATCATATATGGAAAAGATAGATTCTTTAACAGTACCTAGCAAGCATAGGAAAGATAAACATAAAGCTAAGAAGATAGTATCTAATATATATACTATATTACAAAGATATAAAGGAACAGAACGTCAAGATTATAATGCAGATAGAACATTTAGTTTAGAATCATTTAACACTCAGGATGAATCAGTTGCGGCTGAATCAGCAACAGCATACTCAGGAGGTGCTAGAGGATTTGCTCATGTTAACTGGAATTCTGCATTATTTATGAGTACACATAGCACATCTGAGAAACCTATTAATCCTTATTGGAGACCACCAATGAAACCAGCACCAGTTAGATCTATACCTAAAGAAGAATGGTCTGATATATTAAATAAATCAGAAGAAGAAAGAGTAAGAAATAATAAATTAACAATGAATGAATGGAGGTTAGATATGGAAAAACAAAAGAGAAATATAAAATGAAGTGTAGCCAATGCAATAAGGAAGCATCTCAGTTGCACCCTTATCCGCTATGTGATTGGCATTGGGTTTTAGGTTATTCATATCAAACATACAATGGAAAGAAGTATAGATTCCAGGAGGCATTAAAATTAGTGACAAAGCATGGAAAAGATTTGAGCGACGAGTCGCAAGCAAGGTCGGCGGTAAAAGAATACCTATCAACGGTCGTAAAGGGGTAGATATAGACCATCCTTATTTAGATATTGAATGTAAGTATCGTAAAACTTTACCGTCTTGGCTATTTGAAAAAGCTTGGAGTCAAGCTAACGAAGGGACTGGTATTCCTACTATCGTGGTAAGCAAACATAATAGTGAAAAGATGTTTGCTATTGTAAATCTTGATGATCTGGTTACACTTTTAATTCATGCTGTAGGAGAAAAAGATGAATAAAATAGAGATGTTGTTGAAGAGGCCGTTTGCTATTAGTAAGTTAAAATGGAGGAAAGGAGGTGGTAATAAAGAGTTAGTTTATATTACAGCTAGAGATGTAATGGATAGATTAGATGAGGTATTTGGTATAGGTGGTTGGCAAACTAATTTTGATTTTATTGGTGATAGAATGATCTGTAAGTTGTCTGTGTTGACAGATCAAGGATGGATAACTAAGTCAGACGGGGCAGATGATTCTAGCATTGAAGGAGCAAAAGGAGGTATCAGCGATAGTTTGAAGAGAGCAGCGGTTCAGTATGGTGTTGGTCGTTATTTGTATCACCCCAATGCCTTTGATGCAAATAAGAAACCTGCTGCATGGGCTACACCAGAAGGATATGACGAGCTAATGGAGAAAAGAAATGGCTAAGTCTGATAGAAGAAAGAAAAGTAACAAAGAATGTACTGTTGATATAGCTAAGTACAATGAAAGCGTAAGAGTGTATGTTCAATCATCAGGTAAAGTCTTTGAGCATTTTGAATGGGGTTGCAAGTGGAGTGACTTACCAATGGGGGTACTAGATAAAATGCAGGAGGATTATGAACAAGTGGTACTATCAAAAAAGCAAAAAGAAAAAGAGTACGTTTCGTCCAATCTCGAAGGGGTATGGCAAACAACGACACACTCCAACTATTACGAACCTTACTCTGCTACCTGATCCAACAGGAGATCAAAGGTTTGAGATGAGGCGTTATGACTTTGCTATAACTTGCTATTTAAATAGAGATAAACTTCATAATGGCAATACTTGGGAGGAAATCTTTGAAAGAAACGAAGGGGTGTCTCTATGGGACTATATTAAATTTGCAAATGAAAACAATTTTAAGGAAAAGTTTGCAGATAGAAAGAAACCTAAGAAATTCATTACCACATTTGTAAAGGAATAGGGGAAAAATATGTTCAGAACAAGTCTAGGTGAAACTGTATTTAAGGAGAAGTATGCCTCTAATTCTTATGAATCATGGGAAGATAGAGCACATACTGTAGTTAATTCTGTATGTGGTGATATGAATGGTGAAAAAAATAATCTCATGTCTAAAGATGACAGAGATCAATTAGCACATTACATTTCACAATTTAAATTTTTACCGGGAGGAAGATATATTTATTATGGTGGAAGACCTGCAAGATTTTATAATAATTGTTATTTACTGAGGGCAGAAGAAGATACTAGGGAAGAATGGCCAGCACTATGGGCAAGAGCAGGATCTTGTTTGATGACAGGTGGTGGAATTGGAGTAGATGTATCAGCTTTCAGGCCATCCGGTAGACAGCTTACGAGAACTGGAGGTTCTAGCTCTGGGCCTATACCGTGGCTTTCTGCTTTGAATGAGATAGGAAGAAATGTTATGCAAGGTGGGAGTCGTAGATCTGCCCTGTATGGCAGTATGAACTGGCAGCACGAAGATGCTAAACATTTATTAACAATAAAGAATTGGCATGATACAAAAATAGAAGGCTCCGATATTACTGTAGCTGAAGCAAAGAAAGCAAACTTCAATTATAACGCGCCATTAGATATGATGAATATATCTTTAAATTATGATGACAATTGGTTACATGGTAATGGTAATGATATTTTCACAGAGAATTGCAAGCAAGCCATGATGACAGGCGAGCCGGGATTCTCTTTTAACTTTGGAGATAAGCAAAATGAAACATTACGAAACGCCTGTACAGAAATTACGTCGGAAGATGACTCTGATGTATGCAATCTTGGCAGTATTAACCTTGCGAATGTGGATACAATTGAAGAGCTTAAAGACGTGGTTAATCTCGCGTCTAAGTTTCTTGTTTGTGGGTTAATAAGAGCGCACTTACCTTATGACAAAGTAGCAAGGGTAAGACAAGAGAACTCTCGTATTGGTTTAGGTTTGATGGGCTTGCACGAATGGTTATTGAAGCGTAACTATAAATACGAGATGAATGACGAACTTAAAAAATGGATGAAAGTTTATGAATCAGAGAGCCAACGATCCGCTAACGAGCATTGTGATAGACTTTTTCTCAACCGTCCTAAGGGATACCGAGCAATTGCTCCAACAGGGTCTATTAGCATACTCGCCGGAACAACATCAGGGGTGGAACCGATCTACGCCGTGGCATACCGCAGACGCTACCTTACGGATGGAACAAGATGGAAGTATCAATTTGTCATTGACGGTACAGCCGAATATCTTATCTCAAGAGGTGTCGAACCTGATAAGATTGAATCCGCCGTCGATCTCGCAGCAGAACCAGAGCGAAGAATAAAGTTTCAATATGACATACAGAAGTATGTAGACCACGCTATTAGTTCTACGATAAACATTCCTGCGTGGGGAACAGACTTAAACAATGAAGACAAGGTAAAAGACTTTAAAGCTATCGTTAAGAGGTATGCCACTGGTTTGAGAGGATTAACCATCTATCCTGATGGATCAAGGGGTGGTCAACCAATCTCTACTGTGCCTTATGAAGAAGCACACTCGAAGAGAGGTGTCATCTATGAGGACAACAGTGAAGAACAATGCTTATCGGGGGTATGTAACATATGATTAGACCATATTGCAGATTCAATCATGGAAAAATGCTTAAAACTAGAGGTAAATTCTCTAAAAGGGACGGCGGTGAGCGACAGTATTACCACTGTAGGAATGGTAGCTGTAGTTATACAACATTAGAGCAAAGAGATGATGATGCTTACTTTAGAGAAAGACATCCTGATACTTGGGCAAAGGCTCAAGAGCATTTAAGGAGTATGTAATATCTAATGTTAGAAAAAGAAATGAGATGGAAAAATAAAAAGTATACTGATTGGGTAGCTACATTACCTTGTTCCAATTGTCAGATACATGATGCCACTATAGTCGCGCACCACCTAAAAGGACGGTACGCGCCCTATAGTGGCGGAGCAGGTATCAAAGCTAGTGATTGGTTAACTATGCCATTATGCTATAACTGTCATACTAGAGTACACAATGGAGATAGAGATATATTAGACTTTCAATTATTTCCATTGATACTTTCAACATTAAGAGAAGCTTTTAAAAAAGGAATACTGGAGGTTAATAATGTCAATGTACGTTCTGGATGAAGACTTATCTACTGCACTAGATGAGATTGAGAACTATGCTCCATTGTATGCATCAGCTAAGAAAAATAGGGTGCAACTTGAAGAGTTTAAGAAAAGCAAAAGATCTCAACTCTATTTAGATGCGTCTGGTTCTACTGTTGCAGAAAAAGAGCATTGGGCATACGCCCATAAAGAGTATCAAGAAGTTATTGAAGGATTGGCTGTAGCTACAGAAACAGAAACAGATATATTGTGGAAATTAAAATTAGCAGAAATGAAGGTTGAGGTATGGAGGACATTACAGGCAAACAAAAGAAGGGAAGCAAAAATCTTATAACTATTTAAAATGGAGGCAAGTAACGTGGCTTATAATAAAGAGTATCAACCGGGATCTGGTCAAATGTGGCGTAACAATTCTGATAATCCCAAAGCTCCCATGTGGTCTGGTAAAATTAAAATACCAGAAGGTTCTGAGGGAAAGACTATGCAAATTGCTGCTTGGTTTAATGAAGCTTATACCAATAAGGAAGGTTATGATGTCAAAGAGAATTGGGGATTATCATTAAGCGAACCGTGGCCATCTCACGGTGATGAAGGATCAAGGTCTGACTCCAGAAGAGAGAGGAAGGACTTTGGGTCATTAGGTTTTCCACCTCCTTCAACAAGAAATACAGAGAAAGATGATGTCCCCTTCTGATTGCGATAACTTTGAGCGATGCAACGCTCCAATATGCCCTCTTGATCCTGATTGGAGAAAGAGGGTATATCTTAGAGATGAGTCTACCTGTATGCACCAGAAAGACCTCATCAGCGGCTTTAAAAGGTGGGGATATAGTAAACTTCTGCTATCGGAGGTAGAAAGACAGCACCCTAAGATAATCGCAGCATACCCCACTTTTTTTAGAAAGGCGCTAGGATGACAATTATAAAATATTCAGACGGATCGGAGGTCGATCTTATATTTGATGAGAAGCTTCACAAATATAAAGTTGGTGATGATGTTATCCCTTCCGTAACTAAAATAATAGATGGAATTGTGCCAATTTATTTGACTCAATGGGCAGCTAATGTAGGTGCTGATTGGTTTAAAGAAAATGCACAGAGGGGTTGGGATCTAAATAACCCTGATGATGTATCAGCAATAGCTGATGGCATATCACATGCGCATAAAAATATATCAGGAAGGGCTAAAGATATAGGAAATACTGTACACAATTACATACAAGAGGTTATAGATTGGAGTCTTCTTGCTTATAAAGAGGGTGATATTGGAACTATGCCAGAGTTGCCCGAAGATGAGCAAGCTATTAATTCTATAAAGGCTTTTGGTAGTTGGGGGTTTGAAAATGATGTAGAGTGGATTTCAGCAGAAGAAAAAATATACAGTAAAGAGTATAAATATGCAGGAACAGTAGATGCAGTTGCCTTAGTAGATGGAGAGCTATCTGTTATAGATTTTAAAACATCAAAACAAATATACAAAAGCTACAAGCTACAAATATATGCATACAAACAAGCAATAGAGGAGATGTATAGTCAAGAAGTAAAGAGATGTTTTATCTTGAGGTTTGATAAAACTAATGGGAAGTTTCAAGCCAAAGAAATAAAGGATAATTATTTACCTGCATTTCTTAAAGGATTGGAATTTTTAAATGAATATAAAAGGAGAAGATGATGAACTTGTTAGTTATTGGTGATCCTCATGCTCATCCTAGTTATGATAATAGCAGGTTTACCAAGCTAGGAAATTTTATAGCAAGAGAGAAGCCGCAAATCATAGTATGTATTGGAGATATGGCTGATATGCCAAGCTTATCTTCTTATGACAAAGGAACTAAAGGTTTTGAAGGCCGCAGATACAAGAAAGATGTTGAGTCAGTTATAGATGCACAGAAGAAATTATTTGCACCTATTAAAAAAGTTCGAGGATATAAGCCAAAGCTTCATATGTGTATGGGAAACCATGAAGATCGTATTACTAGGGCTGTTAATTCTACACCAGAATTAGACGGAGCTATTGGTTTACATGATCTTAAATATGAAGAGTTTGGATGGCAAGTCACCCCATTTAAGAAAAGCGTATCAATCAAAGGCATCACATTTAGCCATTACTTTACATCTGGTGTAGCAGGTAGACCTATCAGTTCTGTGCATATAGGGTATGCATTAGTAACAAAGCTGCATTGTTCTGCTGTACAAGGTCATTCACATTTATATGACCATGCAGAGCAAACTAGACCAGACGGACAAAAGATATTTGGGTTATCAGCAGGATGTTATTCTCATCCAAAGTATACTGAAAGCTGGTGTCAAGACACAGAGTACCAGTGGTGGAGGGGAGTAATTATGCTTGAGGGATTAGACGGAGAAGGATACTACAATTCAATTCGAGCTATTACACAGAGGAGTATAAAATAAAAAAAGCCCCTGATCGGGGCGTGACAATGTTATTATTATTATTCACCAATAACATGCATAGATAAAACGCAGCCTTTGGGGAAGGCTGTGATGCCGTAGGGAGTGCCTTGTGGGTCGTCTGCCTCTACCACAAGCGTACTCCCTATTTTTATTTCTTTTTCGTTATCACAAATAAGCCATCCTACACTTTGGAACGTAGGGCATGTTACTTCATGCGCTGGTGTCCAATCAGAGGTTTGTAATATATCTTTCCACTTAATTAAAACTAAGGTTTTTTCTTCCTCTTCTCCAGTGGTCCCGGAAGTATCCACCCTAGCACCATCGGAACTAAGATAACTAAGATTAGCAACCATCCGCCCATCTCCACAAGTTGTTGCAGCAATGAAAAGAAATTAGAGGGGGCTTCCTGAATGATGGTAGCATCACCTGTGACTTCCAACGTCTCACTATTCCCCATCCCGCTTGTTGCCACAGAGGCTACAGAGGCACCTGTCGCACTCCCCAGTATGGGTGCAATCGCACCCCCCGATATCACACTCCCAGCAGTCGCACCTAACCCTGCTGCACCGCCCACTATCGCTGCCTTCTTGAGTGCTGCACATCCGCTTATCAGGCAAACAGCCACCAAACAAGCAACAAGATTGCGATTGCCCATAAAGGTTTTTCTGAAACCTCTTTCCAAATCTTTTTGATTATGTCCATTCATTTTCTCCATAGTTATGTACCATTTGTTTCACGCACATCTGTGCGTATTACTTTTTCTAATTTAAGGGATTGTACTCTCTCATTAGGAACGTATCTCCATATCAGCCCTTCCTCTCGTATGCTTTCAAAAACGGTGGTAGTAAAACCAACTTTAATTATGATGGCCTCATCGCCTTCAAGCAGCACAACATCTCCCGGTACAAATACTTTAGACATTTTAAACTTTAAGCCTTTAGCCACTGAAGAAGCAATTTCTTTCAGCATTAAAGCTATGATTAAACTTACAAGGATGGTAACCCACGGCATTAAGAATGTAGTGATCTTAATGCTGGTGTCCATAGACAGTGTACTTAGATCCATCAGTCTAGCAGTTTCTTAACTACTTCTCTGCCCTCCCAATTGTCACCAACCTCAACCTTTTTCTTTTCGCACGAGTATCTAGTCTCGCCTGATTCGCTATCCTTCCATCCGTTGCGAGACAGTGTTCTCTTCATAGCAAGACAGCCGGGTACACCCATCTCCACCCACTCACCTTCAGAGTTTTCATGGTGTCCCATAAATTCTATAATACCACCGTTAAGATACAGTACTAAAACAAACATCACCTTTATCATTGATGGCCTCCATTTGCCTTGATGGATGATAAATCATCCTTCAGCTTTTCAACATGATTCTCTAAACTTTCTATTCTTTGTTTATAGAAATCTAGGGTTAATGCTTGTTGCTGATCGAAAGGTGCTTTGCCTGTTTCTATGTTGCTAAGAAGTTTGTCGAACTCTCCCGATAAATGTTCAATCAACATAAATTGTTCTGCGTCGGCTGGCAGCGCCCCGAGCTCGCCCCGAGGCCACTTGATCCTGAATTCAGTATTCTTCACTAAGTC